>Ga0315533_1000299_pt1 | contig 45279 bp, 53 predicted proteins | sample SalMarSW160130MG_FD_203081 | JGI IMG/M metagenome (GOLD analysis project Ga0315533, IMG submission 203081) | Salt marsh sediment microbial communities from the Plum Island Ecosystem LTER, Massachusetts, United States - Salt Marsh Sediment SW1601-30 ...
ATCCATTGTCAAGGACTTTTTTAACATTTCAAAGAACTATTTTTAGTGACTATACTTTTCAACCTAAAATGAGGGTTTTCCTCTTAATCATCAGAGAGTTACGGTGAAATCGCCTCTGGAAGATCCGTTGTAGGGTATAACGCCAGAGGTAACCGGGGCAAAACAATCCAGAGCCCTTAACAAAGGCAGTCGACCTGAATTGCACTAATAACCTTGAAAGAAACCAACTGTTTTGCCTCCGGTTGACCGACCGGCTATCTGCCTTCTTACTCATAATTTTCAAGAAAGGCACAGAGTTCTCGGAGAGCGATCTGCCTGAACTTCAATGCTTTGTTGTCCCCGGCCAGATACGACTTAACGTGCTCGAGAGCAGGTAGCCTACTCGCGTACGGGGCTACAGACTCACACACCACTGCCCCGTACTCGATGGCTTCGTCATGCGCACCGACGTAAACAAGCTGAAATAGCATACCGCCAAGATCTTGAACGACTAACCGCCAAGATTTGTCAACTCGACATTCGTAGATGTCATCGCGGGCAGAACCTTGGATCTTCTTCAAATGCAGGGAGGGATGCCTTGGGTTGTTTGTCAGTAGCATGAACACCTTGATAAGCTTCGCCTTCGCGGTTTTTGGAAGACGGTTCGCTGATTCGGCAAAGACGTCAGATATTTTTAGTTCCACCTTCGTATGCTAACTCCCCATTTCTTGCAGATAACGGGGCGCGGGAATGTGCCGCACTTTGCGTCGGGAGAAAATCATGCAGAGCCTGGGTTCAAATCCACAGTCAGCAATATAGAGATACGCATGGAATGAGTATGGTAATGGACATTATTGAAAGCATGATTTTCGACCAGAGCAAAGCGAGCGAAGGTGAAGCCGCGCAGCGGTGTCGGTTCCATCCCGAGGTTATGCCGCCTGTGGCGACCAATTGAGGGATGGTTCATTTCCGCGCCCCATTATGCCGCCGCAGGCGGCATAATGCCTTGGCTCACCGCCGACTATGAGATGAAAATGATCTTCTACTCGGCTCTACAGAGTTGGCGGTCCGGTGCAGCCAGTTGTTAGCTGTTATTCAAGCAACTCGATGTTTTGCAATAAGTTCCCGAACTTTCGGTACAAGTTCGATGGGGACCTCAATCACAGTCTGACCTGCTGCCTCGAATGCTGCTTCATCCTCTGCAACAGCCTCTTCCTCAGATTGAGCTTCGTAATGTGCAAGAACACGCTTTACGCGTTCCTCGTCCCATCCTGGTGGATATTTACTCTGTTTCATTTTGTTTTCCTCCGTCGGCGGCGACGATATGCTGTTAATGGTTTACCACGCAACTCAAGGGCAGTGATGACAAATATATTCTCTGGTTTTGGATCTGGTACATATATTATGCGGAGATAGCGACCACTTGAAGTACGACCTATAGCTATTCTTGACCCTTCTCGACCTGGACGATCTTCACCAGGTCCTTGTAAAACGTCTTCTACTTCTTCCTCAGATACTGCATGCTTATAAATGTGAGGGAGTCCTGTCTCCGGATCAATATAATACCGTATTTTCATGATACCTCTCTTTTCCAATACGGCTAACGGGGGGCGAGATGAGCCGCACTTTGCGTCGGGAGAAAATCATGCAAAGCTTGGGTTCAAATCCTCGATCAGCAATATAGAGATACGCGTGGGATAAGTATAATAATGGACATTATTGAGAGCATGATTTTCGACCAGAGCAAAGCGAGCGAAGGTGAAGCCGCGCAGCGGTGTCGGTTCCATCCCAAGGTTAGGCCGCCTGTGGTGGTCAACCGCGGGATGGTTCATTCTCGCGCCCCGTTAAGCCGCCGCAGGCAGCTTAACGGCTTTGAGCTAAGCGGTGCCAGCACGTCCCATCAATTTGATTTTCGCCCATCCTCCGGCGTCCGCTTAAGCGAATTGTTAGCCCGCCCCTTTCCTACTTAACATACACCATCGCTGCCGCTCCACCTATCTCCGATGCTTCGGACGATAGTCCATCTTCATGTACTTGTCGCCCTGTTCCAACTCCACCAACATCTGCGCCAATCGATTCTCTCTGGTCTCCAGTCGCTTTGCCCTTGTAATCCATCCAATGTAGTCATTCTGCTGATACGGAGGACGCGCTCGATACGCTTCCATCAATATATGCTCTAGCAACGCTCCCCGAACATAGTCTGGCATCTCATATCGCGGCCTCTTCAGCCGCCTTGATTGTTTACTCATCTCACTATCTTACTCGCGCGCTATCGGCTGATTGATTTCTATCAAGTTACCGTCTGGGTCACGAAAATGGGCGGTTCGAATGCCCCAATCCACATGGTCGGTCGGTTCTGTGATCAACACAACCCCTTTCGCCCGCAGATACTCACTGGCTTCGTCTACACTCTCAACACCAAATACCAGACAAACGGCATCTTGACTTTCCTGACCCGCCGGAAGTTTTTCCGCACCCACTGCCGCAGCCATTTCACTCTTATCGAACAAGGCGATATGGATTGTGCCCGTGTCAAAATCCGCGTAAGTATCGTTTTCTGTACCGAATACGGGCGTAAACCCCATCACATCCCGATAAAAAATAAAGCACGCGCGAAAGTTCGTGACCAACAAACGGGTAAATTCGTAGTTGAATTGCATAGAATCTCCTTTTGTTTCAATAAGCGGGCTAACTACGGCTTATATGGTTTCCCTATAACACCCCCGCTTTTGACTGGATAACAGAGAGTCAACAGGACTGCATACCCCCTTCCCTCCGCGGTTCAAAACATGGGTATAGATCATCGTGAGCTTAACGTCCTTGTGCCCGAGAAGCTCCTCCTGAACGGTCCGAAGGAACGATGTGGGTCAGGCTGAAAAATAGAAATTATGCTTGATGGATTCGGCGAGGGTAAACTGAAAGTAGCAAAAAGCAAGACCTGACCCCACCTGTTCCCCCAGAAACTTTACTTAAAAATATTGAATTACATCTCACCTGTCAAGGTTTTTATCTCCTGGACTGATTAGAATTGGGAATGCTTCCTCTATTTTTGTCTGATGTGGACTTCTCTATTTATTGTGCCCATAGGCCGTGGATTGCAGGGTTATGGAGATGGGTTATCCGCACTTTACTACTCAGAAGGGGAATAATCAAGTCCCGGTCTAATGGAAGTACGGAAGATATGGGAGACTTTGACAGAATCGCTTTAGAAAAATGGGAAGTGTCCCTATTTTTATATTTTTAAAAAAAAATTTAAAAAAAGTTCTTGACAGAGAAAAATTCTTGGTTTATATTCAGTCTAAATTTAAAATGAAACTTAACAAATGTGTCAGAAGAGGATAGAGAGGTTAAAAGAGAGGGGAATAGCCCCTACCATCCAAAGGCTGGTGGTTTTGGAGTATCTGGAGAAGAGCATCACCCATCCTACGGTGGAGGAGATCTATGAGGCCCTTAAGGGTCAGTATCCCACCTTCTCCAAGGCCACGGTCTACAACACGCTCCAGGTGCTCAAGAAGGCAGGGATTATTCAGGAGCTCACCATCGAGAAGGAAAAGGCGCACTATGACCCCAGGCCGGAACCTCACCACCACTTCTTCTGCCGCCGCTGTCAGCATATCTACGATGTGGAAGTGGACTGTCCCTGGACAAAGAAGGGATATGTTGATGGGCATAAGATAGAGATGGTGCAAGCCTACTTCTATGGTCTCTGTGCTAGATGTCAAAAGGAGGAGGGGAGTGCCTGAATTGCCCGAGGTAGAGACCATCACCCGCCAATTAAGGAATAGGGTTCTAGGCCAAAGGGTGAAAGGGGTGGATATTTTGGACCCTAAGCTGCAGGGCCAAGCGATAGAGAGAATAAGAGGAGGAGTTATTTCCTCGCTTCGGCGGAGAGGAAAGAACATCATCTTTGGCTTTGGGGGGACCCTCTACCTGATAGCTCACCCTCGGATGACAGGGCAATTTTCCTGGCATATAGATGGAAACTCTCTTAAGCACCTGCGGGCCATTTTCCATATGAGTGGGGGGGACCTTTGCTGGATAGATCAGCGTAGGTTTGGCACCCTTATGGTAAGTGAAGACCTGAATCTGCTCTCCGGTTTGGGGGTTGAGCCCTTGAGCCCGGAATTCAACGAGGGTTACCTCTATCAGATTACCCGGAGGAGCTTGCGGAGGATAAAGGAATTCCTTATGGATCAGGGGAGGATTGCTGGGATAGGAAATATATATGCCGCAGAGATCCTCTTCTCCGCAGGCATCCATCCCCAAAGGAGGGCAAATACCCTAAGCCGGGGGGAAACCGATAGGCTGGCGGCCAAGACGAAAGCCATCTTAAGCAAGGCTGTTCAGGAGAAGGGCACCACGATAGACAATTATCTTGATACCGAGGGGGGTAAAGGCAATTATCAGAAGCTGTTGCAGGTATATGGGAGGGCAGAGGAACCCTGCCCCAATTGTGGTCATCCCATAGAGAGGATCAGACAGTCAGGGCGGAGCACCTACTTTTGCCCCCATTGCCAGAGGATGAAATGACAACCTCGGTGTTTATGGAGGGGAACTTTCACCTCATAAATTTCCCCTTTGGGGATATTTTCCCCTTGAAGTTTTCTGACTATCTTGGTATGATTTTAGGGAGGATGAGAGATGGAGGAGGAAGGGATAATAGTAGAATTAAAGGGAGAGATGGCCAAAGTGGCCATTTCTCCGAAGTACGCCTGTGCCCACTGCTCTCTGCGCAATGTCTGCATTCAGGGCGGCGAGAAGGTCTACACCGAGGTCCTTAATTCACTGGAGGCACAGGTTGGTGATGTGGTCAGCGTGGAGATGCCCGCGGGTTCGGCCTACGGAAGCGCGTTTCTCCTTCTCTTTATGCCCCTGGTAGCCCTTTCCTTAGGGTTTGGGCTTGCTCAGTGGGCGGGGTTCTCCCAGGGGGTCTCCATTACCCTTGGCCTCCTCTCTGCCGGCGGTTGGTTCCTCCTTCTCTGGAGGATAGAGAAGGGGAGGTCACGGCATCGACCTCTGCCGATGATCAAGGGACTTTTGCACAAAAAAGCAACAGAAAGGAGGAGCAATGAATCTTCTCAAGGATGAGGATAAGAAGTTCATCAGCGATGAGTTCAAGAAGTTGCAGGACGAGGTGAAGCTAACCCTCTTCACCCAGAAGTTGGAGTGCCAGTATTGTGAGCAGACCCACAGGCTTTTGGAGGAGGTTACCGCCCTTTCGGACAAGCTCAGTTTCCAGGCCTTCAACTTCACCGTGGACGAGGAAAAGGCCGCAGCCTACGGGGTGGATAAGATTCCCGCCACCATCGTAGAAGGGACCAAGGACTACGGGATGAGGTTCTATGGGATACCCTCGGGGTATGAGTTTATGTCCCTGTTGGAGGCTATCTCTATGGTATCGCTTCGGGATTCCGGCCTCTCCGCGGACAGCAAGAGGAAGATAAAGACTGTGGATAAACTGATGCATATCCAGGTCTTTATCACCCCTACCTGTCCCTACTGCCCGCGGGCAGTGCAGCTTGCCCACCGGCTGGCGGTGGAAAACGACCATATTGTGGCTGATATGATCGAGGCCATCGAGTTTCCCTATCTCTCCAATAGGTACCGCGTGCAGGCCGTTCCCAAGGTGGACATAAATGAAAAGGTGCAGTTTGAGGGGGCCTTGCCGGAGCCGGCCTTTGTGGACCAGGTCCTGGCGGCAGCGGAGGTCGAGTGAGGGATCTCCTCCCCTTGATAAAGGTCCTCCGCGGCGCGCTGCAGATGGAGGTGGAAGCCTTCAACTACTATCGGAGGGCAAGCGGTCTCTCCCCCCGCCAGGAGATAAAGGCTCTGCTTATGCAGCTTGCCGAGGAAGAGAGGAAACATAAGCTGATGCTTCTGCAAGAGATGTTGGCCCTGCGGAAGCTCTCCTATGAGGGTGAGGGAGGGAGCATCTCCGCTAAGGAGGTGAGTTACCCTCTGCCGGAGGGATTGCCCCTACGGAAGAACGATTCCATTCCCCAGGTGGAGATAGTTTCCCTCTCCCTTCCTCTAAGATTTACCGGTGGTGACTACTTTACCACCTTCCCCTGGGTAGGCGATAGGGGTGACAATGCCCTGGGGGTTATGCTCTTTGATGTGATGGGGCACGGCTTGAAAGCTACAGGCCTCAAAGCTCGGTTGACTGAGGAGATAGGCCATCTCTCTGAGCTCTCCTTAGGTGAGGGCTGGCGGGAGAACTTCTCTCCCGCCAATTTGGTGGGTAGGCTCAATCGGGCCCTGGCCGCGGATTGTGAAAAGGAGGTCGCCTTTATCACCCTATTCTCAGGGCTTTTGCAGCAGGGCCTCCTTTTCTATACCTCCGCCGGTCACGAACCTCCCCTTCTTCTCTCCAGCCAAGGAGGTGTGCAGGAGCTCTCTGAAACCCAACTCCCCCTTGGCGTTGATAAGGGGATGACCTATTCACAGGCACAGGTTAAGCTTGGTCCGGGAGATATTCTTCTCCTCTTCTCGGATGGGTTAATTGAGGCGGAGAATGGGAAAGGGGAACAATATGGCCGGCAGAGGTTGGTGCGCCTCCTCAAGGGAGGCTTCAGCCACAGGGCAGAGGAGCTGTTAGGGGAAATCATCGACTCCCTGAGGGATTTCCTGGCCGGCAATCCGCTGAGAGATGAGCTCACCTTGGCAGCAACCAGGTCTGTTCCCCGTGACCCCTTGTAGTGAGAAAACAGCGGGAGCTGGCCTTTGCGCTTAATCTTTTTCGCCTATGAGATGCGGTATTACCTAAAGGGAGAGATGAGATGAACTTAAAGACTCTACATAAAATTGGTTACGGGATGTATGTGGTCGGGGCGAAGGCGGGGGGAAAGCTAAATGGACAGATTGCCAATACCGTTTTTCAGGTCTGCGCGGAACCTCCGGTAATTGCGGTCTGCATCAACAAGCAGAACTTAACCAACCAATTCATCAGGGAAGGGAAGGTGTTTGCGGTCTCCATCCTCTCCGAGGAGACGCCAATGAAGTTTATCGGCCAGTTTGGCTTTAAGTCCGGGAGGGAGGTAGACAAGTTCAAGGATGTGAGGTATGAAGTTGGTGTAACTGGAGCCCCTGTTGTGCTGGAGAACTCGGTGGGGCACATTGAAGCCGAGCTAATGGAGAGCACCGAGATGGGGACTCACACTGTCTTCTTTGGCAAGGTGGTAGGGGCGGAGATTCTCAATGAGAACCCGCCGATGACCTATACTTACTATCACCAGGTAAAGAGGGGCAAGTCCCCTAAGTCCGCGCCCACCTACATTAAAGAGGTGAACGGAAAGGAGGTGAGTAAGGTGGAGAAATACCGCTGCACGGTCTGCGGGTACATCTATGATCCGGAGAAGGGCGATCCCGATTCAGGGATTGAACCAGGGACGGCCTTTGAGGATATACCCGATGATTGGGTCTGCCCTATTTGTGGGGCGGCTAAGGTGGATTTTGAGCTGGTGAAGGATTAAGTTGAAGGGGGATAGATGGTAGAAGATAAGGTCTTGGAGATAATCAAGGGGGCTATCCTTCTGGAGCATAGGGGGAAATCGTTCTATGAGCTGGCCGCCCAAAATGCTGAGAATGAGATGGTCCGCCAGGTATTTGAGGCCATGGCTGCTGAGGAGGGCAGGCACATAGAGATCTTAAACGAGCAATATGCCCATCTGAAGCGGGAGGGAAAGCTAAAGCCCGTGCAAAAGGAGGGAAAACCCCTTGATGTGATCAGTGGTGTCATCACGCAGAAGATTAAGGAGGAGATCTCCGCCGCGGGATATGAGGCGGCGGCCATATCTGCGGCGATGGCTATGGAGGAGAGGGCTGTCCAGTTCTATGGGGAGAACGCTAAATCAACGGACGATCCGCTGGCCCAGGAGTTATATCAATGGTTGGCCAACTGGGAGAAGACCCATTTGACCTTTCTCTCCCAGTTGGATCGGGAACTGACCGAGAGCATCTGGTATGACAACAAGTTTTGGCCCATCTATTGAGGAAAGGAGGATGAAATGGAAGGCAAAATGCCACTTATTGGAGAGAGTTTCCCTGAGATTGAGGTGCAGACGACCCATGGCAAGCTAAACTTGCCCGCAGAGTATGCCGGGAAGTGGTTCGTCTTCTTCAGCCATCCGGCGGACTTTACCCCGGTTTGCACCACCGAGTTCGTGGGCTTCCAGCGAAGATACGACGAGCTAAAGAAGTTAAACTGTGAGCTCATTGGGCTGAGCATCGATCAGGTTTTCTCCCACATCAAGTGGGTGGAGTGGATCAGGGACAACCTGAAGACCGAGATTCAGTTTCCAGTGATTGCTGATGACACCGGGAGGGTGGCCGGATTGCTGGGCCTCATCCATCCGGGCAAGGGGACGAACACGGTGCGGGCGGTCTTTATTGTTGACCCCCAAGGGGTGATCAGGGCCATTCTCTACTACCCCCAGGAGCTGGGCAGGAATATGGGTGAGGTGGTGAGAATGGTCAAGGGGTTACAGGTCACGGACAAGGAGGGAGTGGCGGTCCCGGCCAACTGGCCGGAGAACGAGCTGATCGAGGATGAGGTGATCATCCCGCCGGCCACTGATGAGGAGACCGCCAAGCGCAGGGGGGAGGAATACAAGTGCTTTGACTGGTGGTTCTGCCACCGCAAATTATAAGAGGGGGAATGGAATGAGGAAGATGACGGAGAAGGCCCTGCAAGAGGCCTTTGCTGGGGAATCTATGGCCCATATGAAATACCTGGCCTTCAGCGAGGCAGCCACAGGGGAGGGATTTCCCAATGTGGCCAGGCTCTTTAGGGCCATAGGCTTTGCCGAGCAGGTGCATGCCACAAACCACGCCAGAGTTCTTGGGATGATCAAAGAGACCGGAGAAAATCTCCAGGCGGGGGTTGAAGGAGAAACCTTTGAGATAGAGGAGATGTATCCCACCTATGGCGCGGTCGCCCAGCTTCAGGGGGAGAAAGGGGCGGAGAGGGTCATCCATTATGCCTTAGAGGCGGAGAAGATCCACAAGGGGCTCTACGAGAGGGCAAAGGCCCAGGTGGGTAGCGGCAGGGATATAGAGATCCAGGAGGTTTACATATGTCCTATCTGCGGATATACGCATATAGGGAAGCCCCCGGGAAGATGTCCGGTATGCAATCTGCCCAGGGAGAAGTTTGAGAAATTCTGAGGCCGATTGCGGGATAAAATTAAGGGAGGTAAGTTATGACTAAGAAAAAGGGAGGGGGATGGAAAAGTAAGAAGGAAAGGTTTGAGGTAATTGATACGAGAGAATTAAAGGGCAACTTTTTGCCTATGGTTCTCCAGAAAGCCGCAGATATTACTGTCGGTGAGGAAATATGTGTAATTCAGAGCTTCGAGCCCCTTCCGCTGTATTCTGCGTTGGCGGATTTAGGTTTTGAATACCTGACTGAGAAAGTCTCGGACAACGAATATCGGGTATATTTTCACCGGATGGAGAAAAAGGAGACGACCACTCCTGGAGATATGGAAGTTTCTCTCAAGCCGACAGCAATGGTTAATTTCAAGGATATCGACAATACGCTTGCCAATATTGTAGTGCATTTCTGGGACTTTGTTTGGGGAAAGGGAAATCCTGCCATAGACAAGAAGACGAAATATCTGCTTTCCCTCGCCGATGGGGTTGGTGCCGGTCGATTTCGTCAGGCTACCCGTGAGTTGGTGAAAGCTTACGCTGCGGGTGTTACCATTGCTGAGTTGGATGAGCTTTTTTCGATGTTTGTCTGGAATCACGGTGCCGGCATCTTTGCATCTGAGATTGGACCTTCACCTCTTTTTGGGGCGTATCAGCTAATAAAGAAGCTTGAAAAAGAAGGAAAGTCCGGAAGTGAATTATTGAAGGAGTTAGTCGAAAAATTTGGAGAGGAGAATCCAAATGTGGGGACATTTTATAAAAAGGGGAGATAGAAATGGCTGAAAAAGAAAGTTTGGATATGTTCTGTTACCAGTGTTCTCAGACTGTAGGGGGGACCGGTTGCACGGTAAAGGGCGTCTGTGGGAAGGAGGCTACGGTGGCCAGATTGCAGGATAATCTGATGTTTGCCACTAAGGGGATGGCCGCTTACCTCTACCACGCCAGGGAGCTGGGCTATACCGATACTGAGATAGATGCGTTCTTGGAGAGGGTCTTTTACTCCACATTTACTAATGTTAACTTTGATGCAGAGGACTTCGTCCACCTGGCCGTGGAGGCCGGGGAGATGAACCTGAGGACGATGAGGCTTCTCAAAAAGGCCCATATCGACACCTATGGGGAGCCGGAGCCCACCCAGGTGCAGACGGGAACGGCGAAGGGACAAGGGATCATCGCCACCGGCCATGGGTTGAAGGCCCTCGCTGCCCTGTTGGAGCAAACCAAAGGGACGGGGATCAATGTCTACACCCATTCGGAACTTCTTCCCGCCCATGGCTACCCGGGCCTGAAGAGGTATGAGCATTTAGTGGGCAACCTGGGCAAGGCCTGGTTCGATCAGAAGCGGCTCTTTTCCCGTTATCCGGTGGCCATCCTGGGGACCTCGAACTGTGTCCTCATTCCCAAGGAGGAGTATAGGGAGAGGATGTTTACCACGGGCCCGGCCCGACTCCCTGGGGTGGAGCACATCCCCGGTTATGACTACACCCCGGTGATCGAGAAGGCGAAGACCCTGCCCGCACTGGAGGAGAGCAAGGGAGATGTGGTGCTCACCACCGGCTTCTCCAAGTCAGCCGTTCTCTCCTTGGCAGGAAAGATCAAGCAACTGGTAGAGGCGGGCAAGATCCGTCACTTCTTCTTGGTAGGGGGATGTGATTCCCCTCTGAAGAAGGCAGGCTACTACCGGGAGTTTGTCCAAAAGCTGCCCCAGGATACGGTTGTTTTAACCTTAGCCTGTGGCAAGTTTCGGATCAATGACCTAAATTTGGGTGAGATAGAGGGGGTCCCCAGGCTTATTGATCTGGGCCAATGCAACGACTCGATTGTGGCCATAGAAATCGCTCAGGCCCTGGCGGAGCTCTTTGGAGTGGGGATAAACGAACTTCCCCTGACCCTGATCCTCAGTTGGATGGAGCAGAAGGCGGTGGCTATCCTCTGGAGTCTCCTCTCCTTGGGGATAAAGGGGATTTATTTGGGTCCCATCCTGCCAGCCTGGGTAAACGATGACATCCTCAAGGTGCTCCAGGAGAGCTACGATCTGCGGCTGATCGGTGATCCCGCGGAGGACATCAAGGAGATCCTGGGGGGATAGTCAGGCTATTAACGTGGGTGGTTGGGTTTCTTCCCCTGAGGTGGCAGAACACCGATTCTGCCACTGCTAGCTTTTGCCGTCAGAATCGGGGTTCTGACGGCTCAAGAGTTTCCATTTTCCAATTTCTATTTTCAATCCCCTAAGTGGAGGAGCCTTAACTACACAAGTGCGATTCCGCCAGATTCCGTGGTGAACTGGCAGGTTAGAAGAAAAATAACAGGAGGTAAAAATGACTGAGAGACTGCAGGTTTACAAATGTGAGATATGCGGGAACATCGTGGAGGTCCTGCATTCCGGAAAGGGGCAGCTTGTCTGCTGTGGACAACCGATGACTCTCCTAAGGGAGAATTCGGTGGACGCTGCCCAGGAGAAGCATGTTCCTGTGGTGGAGAGGACCAAGGAGGGGGTGAAGGTAACGGTGGGGAGCGTCCCCCATCCAATGAATGATGACCACTACATCGAGTGGATTGAGGTCATAGCCGATGGGATTGCCTATCGCCAGTTTCTCAACCCAGGGGATCCGCCGGAGGCAAGTTTTGCTGTGCCAACCGCAGAGGTGACCGCTCGCGCCAACTGCAACCTGCACGGGCTTTGGAAAGTAGAGGAGGGAAGATGATCGGAAAGAAGATGGAGGAGGCGATAAACCAGCAGATCAAACACGAGCTGGAATCCGCTTACCTTTACCTCTCAATGGCTGCCTACTTCCATTCCCAGGGCCTGGATGGAATGGCTCAATGGATGAGGGCCCAGACCCAGGAGGAGATTGTCCATGCGATGAAGTTCTTCGATCATATCAAGAAAAGGGACGGCAGAGTGGAACTGCTTCCCCTGGCTCAACCAAAGAAGAAGTGGAGATCACCTTTGGAGGCTTTCCAGGAGGCCTACCAGCACGAGCAGTTTATCACCTCAAAGATAGATGAGCTGGTGAGGCTTGCTGCTCAAGAGGGTGACCATGCCGCAGGCATTCTCTTGCAGTGGTTTGTCACCGAACAGGTGGAGGAGGAGTCCTCTACCTCCAAGGTTGCTCAGATGTTGGAGTGGATTGGCGATTCTGGTCATAGCTTGATTATGATGGACAGGGAGTTGGGGGCGCGCACCTCCACTCCCCCTCCGTCGGAGGAGGAGTGATGACCATCCGTTTCAATGCCGATGAGATCTTAGAGATGGCCGAGCGGATCGAGCGCAACGGGGCGAAGTTCTACCGGAAGGCAGCCCAGGGGGTTTCGGATGTTGGGGTGGAGCAGAAGCTGCTCGGGCTTGCCGCTATGGAGGATGAGCACGAACGCACCTTCCATTCCCTGAGGGAGGACCTCTCCGGAAAGGAGGGGGTGGTGGGCGGTTTTGATCCCAGCGGTGAGGGGGTCAGGTATCTGCAGGCCATAGCCGATGGGCAGGTATTTGATTTGCGCCAGGATCCCACTGAATGGTTGACGGGAGAAGAGTCGGTGGAGGATATCCTACGGATGGCCATTGGCTTGGAGAAGGATTCCATAGTTTTCTACCAGGGGATCAGGGAGATGGTTACGCCTGGGTTGAGCAAAGATAAGGTAGAGAACATCATCAAAGAGGAGATGGGCCATCTCACCCTGCTCAGCGGGGAGTTGGTGGCTTTAAAGGAGTAGTCGGACCTAAAGCCAACTTTTCCAAAGGGTTGAATATCTATGGCTACTGGCAGGGGTGACGATAAGGAGCCTGCGTTTCTACAGGATATGTGGTAACTTTCCAGATTGGCCCCTCCGGTTAGGCCTGCTCGGTGTGAGGGGCATTAAAAGGTAAATTCAAGAGGGAAGAAAGAGATGAACTATGAAGGTAAAGCTTTAACTATTGCCGGCTCTGATTCAGGGGGAGGGGCTGGCATACAGGCAGATTTAAAGACCTTTCAAGCCTTTAATTGCTTTGGAATGTCTGTGGTTACATCTGTAACATCGCAGAACACCCAGGGAGTGCGTTCTATCCACGATATATCTCCAGACATTGTGGGGGATCAGATAGATATGATAATGGAAGATATGGGGACAGATGCAGCAAAGACAGGGATGGTCTCCAATAAAGATATAATAGAAGTGATTATTGACAAAGTTAAGAAATACAGAATAGAGAAATTGGTAGTGGATCCAGTTATGGTGGCCAAAAGTGGTGCTCGTCTCCTTAGAGAGGATGCGGAAAGTGCCCTTATTGCGGGATTATTGCCTGTAGCCTTTCTCATTACCCCTAATGTCTTTGAAGCGGAGATAATTAGTGGGATGGAGATAATGGGTATCGAAGATGCCCAAGAATCGGCTAAAATCATCCAAGGGAATGGGGCAAGGTTTGTCCTGCTGAAAGGAGGACACCTCTCTGGGGAGAAAGCTATTGACCTTCTCTTTGATGGGGAAGAATACACCTACTATGAAGCGGAAAGGGTGGCTACGGAAAATACCCATGGCACGGGCTGCACACTCTCGGCGGCGATAACTGCTGGATTATCTAAAGGAATGAGTATTCACGACGCAGTCAAAGTGGCAAAGGACTACATTACGAGGGCCATAAGGAATGCACCAGGCAACATAGGCAAGGGCCACGGCCCCCTATACCATAACATTGAACCTCTGAAGATTTCCGCTTTTGAGGAGGCCGCAGCGGATTTTGATCGCTGGTTTAGCCAGAACCAGGTTGTCTTTGAATCCGAGCTCTTGACGGAGAAACATTTTTTATCTAACCCAAATAATTCCGTGAGCATTGGAGTGGGAGACGGATTGTTTGCTTCCCGGTTGGGGATTGAACATGGGGTAGAACCCGCAAAGGAGATGGCCAAATTAGCGGAGAAAAGGGGGATTAAAGTAAAAATAGGTGTTGCTGAAGAAGTTCCTTTTGAAGATGAGAGATTTGATACGGTCTTGCTGAGCACTATCCTTAGTTATGTGGATGACCCCCAAAAGGCAGTAAGGGAAGCCTATCGCATCTTAAAACCTAATGGGCATATCGTCGTCTCCTTTTTGGCCAGGGAAGGTTCCTATGCGATGATGTATGATTTGGCTTATCTTCGGGGGAAACACGATCCCGAAACTGCCCCCCCCAATCCTTATCCTCTTAAGTTTATCAAAGGGACCCATTGGCATTCGACCCGGGAAGTCAGTAATTTGCTAAAGGAGGCCGGTTTTGTCGATTTAAAATATGTGCAAACCCTGACAAAACATCCCAGATATACTAACAACGGAATAGAGGAACCAATAGAGGGGTATGAAAAAGGGGATTACATAGTGGTTCAGGGGAGAAAACCATGAAAGTTTCGCAAAGGCTAAGATCAGACGCAAACCACATATGGGAAGGAATAATTGAACACCCCTTTGTAGTAGAACTTTATGACGGCATTCTGCCGCTGGAGAAGTTCAAATTCTATATCCTGCAAGACTACAATTATCTTGTCTCGGCCATAAAAAACCTCAGTATAATATCCTCCCGGGCTAACTCCCTAAATGCGATGAGAGAGGTTATCGAGATATTATGGCTGGAGTCAGAAAGTGAGTTTAAGGGTTATGAGGAGTTCCTGGAGAAGTTGGGATATTCTCTGAAGGATGCGATCAGCATTGAACCCCTGCCGGTGAACATCTCCTACACAAGTTTTCTCCTCTCCACCAGTTCTTTAAGGTCCTATGCGGAATCTATCACCTCCATCCTGCCCTGTTTTTGGTCCTATGCCGAAATTGCCGCGCGCCATAAAGACAAACTGAGCAAAAATGGGAATAGGCTGTATGTGGAGTGGGCTACGGTATATTTATCAGAACCTTATCTAAATTTGGTGAGCAGGATGAGAGAGCTTGTAGATAAGGCAGGTAAGGGTTTTCCCTATGAGAAATTGAGAGAGATATTTACTACCGCCAGCAGATACGAACATACCTACTGGGAGGCGATGTATAATATGGACACCTGGCCCCTTTAGAAAAACATCTGGACCCCACCAAGGATCAGTTCGAGAAGGAGAAGTAAACCGAGATTTAACCAGCCTGCCTGTGGTGCAGGTGAGAACTAAGTGGTCCGTTTCATAAGTTCTGTTGCGTATCATTGGAGACAGTTAACCCACATAACTTTTAGATGACTTAGGGTTAAGCAAATCCTAAGTTCTAAATCCAAATGACCGAAACAGGACTTGTTTTGAACATTTGAATTTTGGGCTCTTCTCCATTTTAGTTGAAGCAAGTTCTTATAACATCAGGAATAACTGGAGGTTAAGTAACAATCTATTTCGGTCACAATACACGAAATCACAGAGTTTCCAAATTCCTAAGTCATTATCAATTAAACAGTTGGCATTTTGATAGGTTTTACGAAATTCCTCGCTTTATGACTTTGAAAAACAGGGACTTAGTGAATTTCAAACCGTAAATATTGATGATCTGAGATTTCATATTTTGGATAACCAACTGCAAAGTGGTGATTTATCCCTTCAACTAAAATGGAGATGAACCGAATTTTTTAATAAGGTTGCGGAAGAAACGGGTGACCCACTTGCCAAAAGGATATTTACAAAGATAAGACAAGAGGAAGAATATCATTATGATTTGTTGCAGGCACAGCTTGATTATGTCTCCAATTCTGGATTTTGGTTTGACATCGCTGAGTTCAGAATGGATGCCAGATATTGAGAATAATGGGGGGTGTGGCGATAATTTTTGCCGGAGGTGATCTATGAAACCTGTGGAGATAAAACCAGGAGTCTACTGGGTGGGGGGGATCGATTGGGATCTGCGCAATTTCCATGGCTACCTCACCCAGAGGGGTTCCACCTACAACTCCTATCTGATCGTCGATGAGAAGATAGTTTTGGTGGACACCGTTAAGCATTATCTCTTCGATGAGATGCTTTCCCGCATTCGAGAGGTTGTCGATCCCTTCCAGATCGAATACATCATTTCCAACCATGTGGAGATGGATCACTCGGGAGGCATCTGCAGGATATTGGAACTTGCCCCGCGGGCCAAGGTGATTACCTCACCTCAAGGCCAAAAGGGGTTGAGAGGACACTTCAGGGCGGATTGGGACTTTCAGGTGGTCAAGTCCGGTGATACGCTCAGCATCGGGCGACATACCCTACAGTTTCTCCTCACCCCTATGGTCCACTGGCCGGATTCAATGGCCACCTACATCCTCCAGGAGAAACTGCTTTTGCCCAATGATGCCTTTGGGCAGCATATTGCCACTGCGGAGAGATTTGATGATGAGATCGGCTGGGGCATCGCCTATGAGGAAGCGGCCAAATATTATGCCAACATCGTCCTTCCCTATGGTGACCAGGTGCAGAAGGCGTTGGATGCCCTCTCTGGTTTGGATATCGATATGGTCGCTCCCAGCCATGGGCTCATCTGGCGGGGGTTCCTGCCTCAAATCCTGGAAGCCTACCAAGGATGGGCAGAATATGAGTCGCAAAGGAAGGCCTTGATCGTCTATGACACGATGTGGGGGTCAACCGAAAGGATGGCCCATATCCTGCGGGAGGGTCTGGAAGCCGAGAGTCTGCCCGTGACGCTAAGGAACCTAAAGACCAACCACATCTCCGATATAATGACTGATGTGCTCAGTTCTCGGCTTATCCTGGTGGGTTCACCCACCCTAAACAACGGGCTACTCCCCACTATGGGAGCTTTCCTCACCTATCTGAAGGGTTTGCGGCCCCAGAAGAGGATCGGCTTTGCCTTTGGCTCCTATGGTTGGGGAGGGCAGGCCGTGGGGGAGATAGAGAAGGTGATGGAGGAGCTGGGTTGGCAGATCCCCTTCCCCGGAGTGAAGCTACAGTGGGTGCCGGATGAGCGGGAGCTGGCTGGAGTGAGGGAACAGGGGAACAAGTTGGCAGAAATCCTCGGAAAAGGATGAGATGTTCAACTTAATTTACAATGTTTTGAGAGAGTCCGTTAGGTTGTGGCTGGCCCTTTCCCCTTACCTGCTTTTGGGTATGCTCATCGCCGGGGGGCTGCACTCCTTCTTGGGAGAGGGGTTTGTGGGGCGGCATCTGGGTGGAGGGGGGCCCAGGTCTGTCCTCAAAGCCACCCTCTTCGGTATTCCCCTTCCCCTCTGCTCCTGTGGGGTCATCCCGGTGGCCGCATCCCTCAGGAGGGAGGGAGCCAGCAAGAGCTCAGTTCTCTCCTTTTTGGTATCCACCCCCACAACTGGGGTAGACTCTTTTTTTGCCACCTATTCCCTCCTGGGTCCCCTCTTTGCCATCTTTCGCCCCCTGGCCGCCTTTCTTACCGGGATAACTATTGGAGCTTTTAACTGGCTCTTCAATCCAGAAGGAAAAAGGAAGTTCAGTGGGCATCGCCATCCTCAGTTGCCCCCCTCCTTTAAGGTGAGGGAGGTCTTCCGCTATGGCTTTTTGGAACTGGCCGCGGAGATCGGGAAATGGCTCCTGATAGGGGTGGTGGCTGGTGGGGTCCTCACCGCGATCATCCCCCCGCATCTTTTCACCCGCTATCTTTCCTCCCTCTCCCTGCAGTTCCTAGTGATGCTGGCCCTGGGGATTCCCCTCTATGTCTGTGCCACAGGCTCCATTCCCATTGCCGCCGCCCTGATTAGCAAAGGTTTTTCTCCTGGGTCAGCTCTGGTCTTTCTCATTGCTGGTCCGGCAACCAATACGGTGACCCTCTCCTTTGTCTACTCCAGACTGGGTCGCCGCGCTTTCTATATCTACCTTTCCTTCATCATCCTGATTTCCCTGCTTATCGGATGGATTTTCAACCTTTTTTGGTTGAGGTTGGGGGGGGGTGTGGGCCTCATCTCCCCGCAGGGAAGCGGGCTTCCCCCGTTCTTTCAATTTTTAACTGGGGGGATCCTCTTTCTCCTTATCCTCAGGGGATTCTATGAAGGGAAAAAGGAGACGAAGCCAATGAGATACAAGTTATGGGTTCCGGATATGACCTGCAAACATTGCCGAATGATCATTGAGAACAAGCTGCGCGGTATGGCCGGGGTCAAAGGGGTGCTGGTTGATCTGGGAGAGAAGACTGTGGGAGTGGATGGTGACTTAAGCCTAAAAGAAGTTGAGGAAGCCATCCGGGAAGTTGGATATACACCGGAAGAGAGGTAAAAGGTTTAAGTCGTCTCTTCGGAGCTGCCCTTTCCCAAAAGGGAAAATATGATCACCAATGGATAAGGAAAGGGGAAGCTATATCGTAAGCAAAGGAAAAAACTTAGAGTAAGGAGGTAAATACAATGGATTCAAGGAAAGAGGATCTACACGCTTTGCGGTTGGCCCTGCAGATGGAGAAGGACGGACGCAAGTTCTACCTAAAAGCTCAGGGAAAAGCGTCTCATCCGTTGGCCAAGGAGACCTTCCGTGCCCTGGCCGATTGGGAGCTGGAGCATATGAAGGCCATTGATAAGTTCTACTCCTCACTTATGGAGAAGGGGAGATGGGAGTCGGTTGAGAAGGTGTTGCCGAAGAAGGGGGAAGCCATCGATACATTCAAGACCATCTTCCAAAAGCTGCGGGAGAGGATAGACCAAACGGTGAGGGCAGATGCCGATGATTTGGAGGCCTATCGATCGGCGCGAGATATCGAGGACAAGCTGGCTGGTTTCTACCAGAAAAAGGCTGAGGAATCATCGGACAATAAGGCTAAGCACTTTTACCTTTTTATGGCTGATATGGAGTGGGAGCACTATCAGATCCTGGACAATTCCCTGCAGCTCTTAGAGAACCCGGCCCAGTGGTTTGAGAGAGAGGAATGGACCTTCTGAGAGGTTTCTCCAGGGATGCTTGTTAATTTGGGATGGATAGCCACATTAGGTGCTTTTCAGTGCGCGCCAAGCCAGGTGGCTATTTGGGTCCCCCGTGACGGGCGAACTTAAGGGCAGACAGATATGGGGAGGAAAAGATGAAAGAGGTGAAAGAGAGAGTCAAATCCGCTCTCAGGAGAATCAAGCCATCTTTGCAGGCTGATGGCGGAGATGTGGAGTTAGTGAGGGTCAGCCCGGATGGCGTGGTAACTCTAAGGCTAACCGGTGCTTGCCAAGGATGTCCCATGAGCCAGATAACCTTGAAGATAGGCATTGAAAGGGCAATAAAGCAAGAAGTGCCTGAAGTGAAAGAGGTTGTTGCCCTTTGATTAGGGGATTCGCCCGCTCGTCTCATGTTTGTGAGTAGATGGCCTTAGAGCTTACCGAGGGGGACGCGAAAATTTCAAGGGGGATAATGATGATGTCTCCAGATGTTGTGGCAGATGCAGAATTGGACTGTCTGGGTCTCTACTGCCCTATGCCCATTTCTCTGACCAAGGAGGAGATGGAAAATATGGAGGTGGGCCAGGTGCTCAAGGTAGTGGCCGATGACCCCGCCGCCGAGGAGGACATAAAGCGGTGGGCAAAAAGGGCGGGACAGGCACTGCTCAAATTTGAGAGGGAGGGGACGGTTTTGACTTTTTACCTAAAGAGGATGAAATAGGAGGGCAAAATGGAGAGGATCCTCTACATCCAGACGAATGGGGTAGATATTCCGGAGAGGTTGTATGCCCCCTTTATTCTGGCCACTACTGCGGCCAATATGGGAGTGGCGGCAGAGATCTACTTCCTGATAAAGGGGGTCACAGTGGTCAAGAAGGGGGAGGCAGAAAGGGTGAAGTTAGGGGATTTCCCCAGTTTGCGAGAGGTTATGGATCAGGCATTAGCCGCTGGGGTGAAGCTCTTCGTCTGCGAGCAAAGCACCCAGCTCCTGGGCATATCCAGGGGGGACTTCATTCCCCAGGCAAAGATAGTAGGGGCAGCCACCCTCAACGACCTCGCCCTGGACGCCACTGCCATCCTCAGCTTCTAAGGATGATGGTATGAAAGGGATATACTTAGATCACGCCTCCTCTATGCCAGTTGACCCGCGGGTGCTGAAGTTTGCCCAACCATATTTAGAGCGAAGCTTTGGAAATCCCTCCTCCCTCCACTCGGCGGGCTTGCAGGCAAAGAGGGCGTTGGAGGAAGCCAGGGAGAAGGTGGCTGAGCTGATCAATGCGGAGAAACCGGAAAGTATTATATTCACCAGCGGAGCCACCGAGGCGAACAACTTGGCCATCAAGGGAACTGCCTTGCGTAATGCGGGTAAGGGGAGAAAGGTATTGGCCAGTTCCATTGAGCACATCTCCGTTCTCAATCCAATGAAGGAGCTGCAGAAGGGCGGTTTTCAGTTTAACCTCGTGCCGGTTGACTCTGTTGGTATAGTCGATATGGGCAAGCTGAACGCTATCCTTATAGGCGATACCATAGTGACCGCAATAATGTTGGCCAACAGCGAAATTGGCACAATAGAGCCGATAAGGGAAATAGCGCAGCTAGTCCACGAGAAGAGCCTCTATCTTCATTGCGATGCCACCGCTGCCGGAGGTCGCATACCGATAGATGTGCAAGCCGATAGGATAGACTTGCTTACCCTATCCTCCAACGACCTCTCTGGCCCCCCGGGGGCTGGTGCCCTCTACATAAGGCCAGGGTTGAGGCTGCAACCCATCCTCCCCGGTGGCGGGCAGGAGATGGGGCTGAGGTCCGGGACGGAGAACCTCTTTGCCATTGCGGGAATGGGAGAGGCGGCGAGGATTGCCCAGACTGAAATTGGTGAGGAGAGCAAGAGATTTAAAAGAATGAGAGACAAACTGATCAGTGAAATATTGAAGATCAAGGAAGCCTATCTCACCGGCCATCCCACGGAGAGGCTTCCCCATCATGCGAGCTTTCGCTTCTCTCGGATTGAGGGAGAAAGCATCCTGTTAAATATGGATATGCGCCATAACATTCAAGTGGCTACAGGATCGGCCTGTTCCTCCAAAACCCTGGAACCCTCACATGTGCTCTTGGCAATAGGGTTGAAACATGAGGAGGCACACGGCTCAATGGTGCTCACCCTGGGACAAGCCAATAAGTTAGAGGAGGTTCCCATCATTGTAGATGCGGTGCAGGAAACGGTGGAGAGGTTGCGGAAGCTTTCAGCTTTATAGGATGAAGGAGGTATTTAAATGGCGGATATAGGATATAGCAAAAAGGTTTTGGATCATTTTATGAATCCCAGAAATGTGGGCACCATAGAAAATGCAGATGGATATGGAAAGGTGGGGAATCCCGTGTGTGGGGATCTGATGGAGATGTTCATCAAGGTGAAGGATGATGTGGTCACCGAGATAAAGTTCAAGACCTTTGGCTGCGGTTCTGCCATAGCAACCAGCAGTATGGTCACCGAGATGGTGAAGGGAATGCCCATCGACCAGGCGATCAAGGTTACCCGTAATGATGTGGCCGATGAACTCGATGGCCTTCCTCCGCAGAAGATGCACTGTTCCAATCTGGCGGCAGATGCCCTGCACGAGGCGATTAAGGACTATAGGGAAAAGCAAGATAAGAAATGACATCAAAGCCAATTGTCCCCACATCATTAGCTAAGGGTCTGGTAATTGAGGTAAGAGGAGGTTAAGCTCTCATGGAAAGCACGGTCTCCGATGTCATCATAAAACAGTTAGCAGCTTGGGGGGTGGAGTGGGTCTTCGGTCTGCCGGGGACATCTGCTCTGGGGTTGGTGGATGCCTTGCGGCGGAGTGAGCGGGTGAGGTTTATCCAGGTGCGGCATGAGGAGGTGGCCGCATTTATGGCCTCAGCCTATGCCAAGCTGACCGGCCGGGTGGGGGTCTGTTTAACCATAGCCGGGCCGGGGGCCACAAATCTGATCACCGGGCTTTATGATGCCCAGATGGATCGGGCCCCGGTTCTGGCCCTCACAGGCCAGGTTAAATTGCAATATGTGGGGCCAGGGAGTTTCCAGGAGATCGACCAGGATGCCCTGTTTCATCCGGTATCTGTCTTTAACAAAACGATCAATGCCAAGGAACAGACCAGGGAGCTGGTTACCCTGGCCTTGAAACATGCCCTCACCGAGGGAGGGGTGGCCCATCTGGCCGTCCCCAATGATGTGCAGAAGCAGCCCTGGGAGGCTCAGCCGCAGCCCTGGGAAGGGTCTTTTCCCGCCCTCTCCATTGAACCCCCTGAAAAGGCCCTAAAGCAAGCAGCTGCCCTAATCAACCAGGCGGAGAGGCCGGTGATCATCGCGGGATGGGGGGCCAAGCAGGCCAAGGGGGATCTGTTGAAGTTGGCCAAGAAGATCCTTGCTCCCATAGCCACAACCTTCCGCGCCAAGGGTATAATATCTGAAGCCAGTCAATTATCACTGGGGGTTTTGGGCCATACCGGCACCCAGCCTGCCCGCCAGGTGGTCAACCATGCCGACCTGCTCATCGTCTTCGGCTCCTCCTTCTCCGAACAGACGGACATTCCCCGGGAGATCCCCATCGTCCAAGTAGATCTAAATCCGATGAAGGTAGCGAAAAGTTTTCCGGTGAAGTTAGGTCTTTGGGGTGATAATCGGTTGGTAATCCCCAAGCTGATTGGCTTAGTGGAAGCCAAAAGCCAGCGGAAGTTTATGGATGAGGTGAAAGGACTCAAAGCTGATTGGGAGGAAAAGCTGGAAAGGGAAGCTGACCCTCAGGCGGTCCCGCTCAGGCCCCAGTACATAATGAAGCTCCTGGAGGATTTAGCAGCCCCCAACGCCATCATCTCGCTGGATGTGGGGGACAATGGGTTTTGGTTCGGCAGAAACTTCCAGATGAAAGATGAACAGGGGCTGCTGATGTCCGGCTACTTAGGCAGTATGGGGTTTGGCCTCCCTGGTGGGCTGGTCGCCACACTCGCCCAGCCCAAGAGGCAGGTCATCTGCCTCACTGGTGACGGGGGGTTCACCCAGGTGATGGGCGACTTTCTCACCGCGGTGAAGAACAAGCTCGATCTTACCGTTGTCCTCTTGAACAACCAGGAGTTAGCGATGATCACCGTGGAGCAGAGGGCGGAGGGATACCCCCCATTCGCCACTGAGCTGACCAACCCCGACTTTGCCGCCTATGCCAGAAACTGTGGCGGAGAGGGATGGAAGGTAAAGCGGTCGGAGCAACTCAAGGGGGCTTTGCAGGAGGCACTTGCCTCACCCAAACCTGCGCTGGTGGATATAGCCACAGAGCCCAAACGCATATTCTGAGAAGGGATAGTGCGGGAGGTGCAGTGAGCATTTCATCCGAAATCATCGAGAGATAAAGAAGGAGGTTATACTATGGTGGACCTTTCCACAAAGTATATGGGATTAGATTTACCTAATCCACTTATTGTGGCCAGTTGCAGTCTGGTGAGGAGCTTAGAGGGCGTGCGTCGCTGCGCCGCTGCCGGGGCTGGCGGCATTGTTCTCAAGTCTCTCTTTGAGGAGCAGATAGAGGCGGAGACCAGGGAGTTGGGGGAAGGATCCTGGCTGCCCGGCCATACTGAGGCGCGCGAATATGTGCGAAAGATGGGTATGGCCCTGGGGCCACGGGGATACCTGAAACTGATAGAAGAGGCGAAGAAGGCGGTCTCCATACCGATAATCGCCAGCATGAATTGCGTCTCGCCCAAGTGGTGGAGCGATTATGCAAAGCAGGTCGCTGGCGCGGGAGCAGACGGTTTGGAGCTGAACATGGCGGTGATGCCCAGCGACCCGCAGCGGAGCAGCAAGGAGATCGAGGGCCTCTACCTGGAGATCTTTGAAAAGGTGAAGTGGCGCATTGGGATCCCGATTGCAGTGAAGATAGGTCCTTACTTTACCTCCATGGCACGAATGGCTTGGGAACTTTGTAGACGTGGTGCCTCGGCCCTTGTTCTCTTCAACCGTTTCTATCAGTTTGACATCGATATCGAGAAGCTTGCACTGGCCCCAGGATACGGGTTTAGCTCACCAGAGGAGATGAGTCTCTCCCTCCGCTGGATTGCCCTACTTGCCGGCAAACTGAGCTGCGATCTGGCAGCCTCAACTGGTGTCCATTATGGGGCTGGGGTTATCAAACAGCTATTGGCGGGAGCCTCAGCCGTTCAAGTCTGCTCTACACTATACATTAACGGGATAGAGCAGATCGGGCGTATTCTGGAGGAGGTAAGAGCCTGGATGAGCCAGCACGGTTTTGACTCCATCGATCAGATACGGGGCAAGCTCAGCCAGATGGAGAGTGACCGTCCCGAGCTATACGAGAGGTTGCAATATATCGAGGCACTGGCCGGGCCAAAATGAAATGCAAGGAGTTTGCCACCTAATGATGGGGAAAGGGGATGGTAGAGATGGCAGATAAGGAGCAGATGGTGCTGAAGGCAAGGAGAGGGGCCGGGGAACCAGTGAGACCGGGAGATGTGGTCAAGCTAACCGGGCTGGAGAGCAAAGAGGTCTCCAAGCTGATCAGCGGCCTGAAAAACAAAGGGATGATCTCTTCGCCAAAGAGGTGTTTCTATGCCCCGACTGAATAACCGAGGGAATTGCCAGAGAACTAATTCCAACCGAAGGAGGATTAGAAATGGGAACAAAAGGCAGGGGAATAGTGAGGATGGATGTAGGCAAGCTGGTGGAGCTACTAAACAAGGCCTTAGCGGATGAGTGGCTTGCCTATTACCAGTATTGGGTTGGTGCCAAGGTGGTGAAGGGCCCAATGAAGGAGGCAGCCATCACAGAGCTCATCGAGCACGCTGCCGATGAACTGCGTCACGCTGATATGATCGCCAACCGGGTGGTCCAGTTAGGGGGAACCCCGCTCACCGATCCGCGAAGTTGGGAAAAGACCGCCAACTGTGCCTACCTGAACCCTGAGGATCCTTATGTGAAGGCGGTGCTGGAGCAAGGTGTGGAGGGGGAGGGGTGTGCTATAGAGGTATATTCGGGGTTGCTGGAGAAGACGAAGGATAAGGACCCCCTCACCTACAACATGGTGCTCCAGATCCTTCAGGATGAGGTGGAACACGAGGAAGACTTCCAGGCTCTCCTGGAGGATATAGAGGATATGATGAAAAGGAGGTGATAAAGATGGTAGTGGTAGATAAGCCAGCACCAGATTTTGAGGGGACTGCTTACTTTGAGGGTAAGGTGACCAAAGTGAAATTGTCTGACTACATGGGCAAGTGGGTATTGGTCTGTTTCTATCCGGGTGACTTCACTTATGTCTGTGCGACGGAAGTTGCTGGGATAATAAAGAACTATGAGAATTTGAAGCAGTTTGGTGGGATGGGCATTGCTATAAGTGCGGATTCCGTTCATTCCCACAAAGTCTGGGCAGAGACCAGCCCGGCCATAACTTCTGCTTTGCAGGAGATCGGAAAGAAATTCCCACCAATGCCTATGATAGCCGATCCGAACTTTGAAATTGGCCGAAAGTATGGAGTTGTGGACGAAGATCAGGGCATCGAGACCAGAGGAAGGTTCATCGTTGATCCCGATGGCATCCTCCGGGGTTACGAGGTGTTAAATGCCACCGGCGGCAGGAACCTGGAGGAGACCTTCAGGCAGCTTCAGGCTTTCAACTTTGTCAGGAAGACCGGCAAAGTTACACCGGCAGGTTGGAAGCCGGGTGAGGCGGGCATAGAACCGAGCATAGAGAATGCAGGGAGGATTTAGTCGGTAGCTGGTTTCTGAATCCGGGGCATCTCTTGGTATAGAGAGGCGTCAGGATGGCTTCAAGAATGGCAAAGAGGAGTGGTGTCTCACGAGGTTTTGAAACGCTCCGTGAGGCACCCTCTAAAACCAATAAGGAGATAGAATGAAAAAGTGGCGTTGCACCGTCTGTGGTTATGTGCACACCGGCGACCAACCTCCCGAGAAATGCCCCAACTGTGGGGCGCCGCGGGAGAAATTTGTGGAGATCACCGCTGAGCAGGAGCTAATCCATATGCACCATGGACAGAAGCTCTCCTACGGTGATGAAGTGGATGTCAACCCCTTCTTCGGCGATTACTCGGGGATTCAGCCATATATCTACAATCTGCCTGTGGGCAAAAGGGTGCCCCTGCACAAGCATCCGACAACAGATGAACTCTTCTTCATCCTCAAGGGCAGGATCAAGTTCAAGGTGGGTAATAAGGCGCTGGTGGCCGTATCCGGGGATGTCATCCAGGGGAAGATGGACATCCCCCACACATTTGAGAACATCGGGGATGAGCCGGCAGCGTTTCTCTCCGTCAAGGGCCCCAAGCCGGTGGATACAGTAATGCTTGAGGAATGATGAGCAATTGATGGATTCGAGTGGGTAAGAGTCAATGGTGAGGCCTTTGCGGACACGGGGACAGCCGACCCACCCTTGTTGGGGAAGTTTTCGGAGCAGAACGAACCAAATCAGCTGGGAGGGTATAGAATGAGTGAGCAGAAGAGGTATACCGAGGAGGAGTGCCATAAGAGGTTCGCGGTTGACCTGTTTAATCTTGTCTGGGATCTCTTGGATAAGAAGGGGAGGACCAAGGAGGAGGACGAGAGAATGCTCTATGCCGCCTATGCTTCCAGGTTTCACTGGGGGGAGGTGGGCACGGAATTGGAGATGGAGAGGGGGGAGTGGCAGATCTCCCGGGTTTATGCGGTTTTACACCAACCGGAACCGGCCCTCTACCATGCTCAGAGGTGTTTAGAGGTCTGCCAGGCTCAGCATATCGGGGACTTTGATATCGCTTTTGCCTATGAGGCAATGGCCAGGGCAAAGGCCATAGCCGGGGAGAAGGCCGATGCTCAGCGGTATATTCAACTGGCGAAGAGGGCCGGAGAGCAGATCAAGGGGAAGGAGGATAAGGAAATTTTCTTTAGCGAGCTGAAGACCGTTCCCGGCTATAGCAGTTGAAAGCTGCGCGGAGGGGAAGGGGTGGATGTCAGTGAAAGGGTAGCAGTCTATTCCATTATCACCAATGGCTGTTTGGTGCTCATAAAGTATAGCCTGGCCTTCCTCTCCGGGAGTATCGCCCTGGTTGCCGATGCCATTCACTCCCTCTCCGACATCGTCTCCTCGGCCACTGTGCTCTTTGGGATCAGGATCTCCCGCAGGAAGTCACGGGCCTTCCCTTATGGCTTCTACAAGGTGGAGAACCTCGTCTCCTTCTCTTGTCCCGTGAAACCAGAGGCGGCGGAGGCGAAATACGACAATGGGCTCCTGAAGATCGAGGTTCCCTTCAAAGACCCCATGGAAGACGCTGTAAAGGTACCAATAGATTAAAGACCCATCAGGTGGATGCGACAGGTCGAGAATAAAGAAAGGCAGGGAATATGGAAAGCAACGTTGGCATTGCGCTGCTGCTCACTGCTGGAGCCGGACTGGCGACTACTATCGGAAGCTTGCTTGGCCTGGCAATACGCAAGCCGGGACCGCGATTCATGGGATTCACCTTGGGTTTCTCAGCCGGGGTGATGATCCTGGTCTCCTTTGTGGAACTACTGCAGGGAGGCATCGAGTTAATCGGATTTCTGCCTGCACAGATGGGATTCTTCATCGGAATGACGGGCATCTTTCTGGTAGATTTTCTTGTCCCTCACGAATACATTGGGCAGCACGACTACCCTGAGGGCAAATCCACAGGTGGATTGATGCGGACTGGGTTGTTGATCGCCTTTGGTATAGGGATTCATAATTTCCCTGAGGGTATGGCAACCTTTGCCGGTGCTCTGGAAGACCTGCACCTGGGGATTGCCATCGCGGTGGCCATTGCTATCCATAACATTCCCGAGGGCTTGGCAGTATCTGCCCCTGTTTATGCAGCCACGGGTAGCCGCGGTAAGGCCTTCCTCTGGTCATTTCTATCCGGGGTGAGCGAACCCGTAGGGGCTGGATTGGCTGCGCTGGTGCTACTACCGTTCTTGACGTTTACCGTGTTAGGTTGGGTGCTTGCCGCCGTTGCCGGGATTATGGTTTCCATCTCACTTGACGAGATTGTCCCAGCGGCTAAGTCCTTCGGCAGCGAACACACGCCGATTGTTGGTGTAATTGCAGGTATGCTCGTGATGGCGCTCAGCCTCTGGATGTTGAAATAGTGATCTCTGAAAAATTTGTTGACTCAAAGACATATAGTGTTTCGGTATTAGCATTGGGGAGGTGATGCCTATGTGCGGTCAGAAAGGACAATAGGTGCGTTAACTTCAATTTGAAACATACATACAAAGAAAGGAGGTGATACCATGGCTAAGGTAACCCAGGAGATGGTGGAGAAGTCAGGTGTTAATGTGGACCAACTTGTGGAACTGCTGGTCAAGAATGCCGCTGCCGAATTGACGACCTACTACTATTACACCATTCTCCGGTTTAACCTGATTGGGCTGGAGGGAGAGACGATCAAGGAAATAGCGGAGACAGCACGCATCGAGGATCGCAACCACTTTGAGGCTCTCATCCCCCGCATCTACGAACTGGGAGGAAAGTTGCCCGCGGGGATGAAGGAGTTCCATGATACTTCTTCCTGCCCGCCGGCCAGTCTGCCCAAAGATCCAACAGACGTCAAGGCTATATTGAAAGTGTTAGTGGAGGCGGAGAGATGTGCAGTGCGGGGGTATACCCACATCTGCAATTTGACTGCAGGTAAGGACCACCGCACCTACGACCTGGCTCAGGCCATCCTCAACGAGGAGATAGAGCACGAGTCCTGGTTCTCCGAGTTCTTAGGGGAAGGCCCCTCCGGGCACTTCTTGCGTCAAGGGGAGACCTCTCCCTTTGTCTCCAAGTTCCTGAGGTAGCCAAATTGGGAGCGAGAGGGGGTAACTCCCATTTCGGTCACCCCCTTGCCCCCGTGGAGGGAAGATGAGGGAATTTACCAGGGAAGAGCTGTCCAGATACGACGGCCAAGCGGACCGACCAGCATACGTAGCCTGCCGAGGAAAAGTCTACGATGTGACCAATAGCTTTCTCTGGAAAGGAGGTAAACATCAAGCCCTCCACCGGGCTGGGGAGGACCTGACCTCCGCCCTCGGCAATGCCCCACACGGCGTGGAGCTCCTGGAGAGGTTTCCGCTGGTGGGAGTATTGGAGGGATAGGTCACTGGGAATAGGCTATTATTTGGCAGAATAATTAAGGGCTGGTTAAACGGATAGGAGAAGATGGTCATTTATGCTAAGGGGCGGGTTGACAAGGCCTCTTTTGAACCTCCCCTGGGATGCCAGGGGGATATTTAGGGCAAGGCCCAACAGGTTTTTAGGGGTGGTGGATATTACCGATCCCCGAAAATCGGGTGGGGTAAGGGTGCACATCCACGATCCAGGAAGGCTTAGAGAGCTCCTCTATGCGGGCAATAGGGTCCTTCTGAAGAGGGCCAGAGGCAATCACCGGGCCACCGAATGGAACCTTGCTGCGGCCCGCCACGGAGGGGATTGGATCTTGGTGCACTCCGGCTATCACCGAACGATTGCTGAGGCAATAATCAGGGATGAGGATTTAACGCCATTTGGCCGGGTGGTTGGGGTTAGATCGGAGATCACCTACAGCCATAGCAGGCTCGATTTTTTGCTGATAAATGGGGAGGGCCGGGAGGTCTGGGTGGAGGTAAAGGGGTGCACCCTTGCCGCCGGTGAGTTGGCCTTATTCCCAGATGCTCCCACAAAGCGGGGGAACAGGCACCTGAAGGAGCTGATTTCCCTGAAGAGGAATGGGGACCTTGCCGCCCCGCTCATCCTTATCTTCCGGCCTGAGGTCAAGCAGTTTGCCCCTAACGGAGGCACTGACCCTGCGTTTTATTCCCTTTTCTATGAGGCGATGGAACGGGGGGTAGAGGTCTATCCTCTCCTGCTGGAATACAGGGAGGGGAAGATTGGCTATTTGGGGAGGGTGCCCGTCTTGGGACGGGCGTAAACTGCTAATCAGGCTCACAATGGAGACTAATATAAGAACCACGAATAGGTTGATCAACGAAAAAAGCCCCTATCTTCTCCAGCATGCCCACAATCCGGTGAACTGGTATCCCTGGGGGGAAGAGGCTTTTCAGCGGGCAAAGAGGGAGGATAAGCCCATCTTCCTCTCCATAGGGTATTCCACCTGTCACTGGTGTCATGTGATGGCTCGGGAGTCCTTCAATGATCCGGAGGTGGCCCGGTTGCTCAACGAAGGCTTCATCTCCATCAAGGTGGATAGGGAGGAGAGGCCGGATATCGACGGAGTCTATATGAAGGCCTGTCAGGCGATGACCGGTAGTGGTGGTTGGCCGTTGACCGTCGTGATGACCCCAGAGGGGAAGCCGTTCTTTGCCACTACTTATATCCCTAAGGAGAACAGGTTCGGCAGGACGGGGATGAAGGAGCTGATCCCGCGGATAATTGAGCTCTGGCGTTCCCAGAGGGAGGAGCTACTCAACTCTGCGGAGGGGATTGTGGATGCTCTTCTGAACCAAGCTCTTCCCTCCTCGGGTGAAGGAGGACTGGATGAGGAGGTCCTCCATACCGCCTATAGGGTTTTCTCCCACAGTTTCGATGAGCGTTACGGGGGGTTTGGCCGCCCCCCCAAGTTTCCTTCCCCCCACAACCTCTCCTTCCTCCTGAGCTACTGGAGGCGGACCGGGGAAGGGAAGGGGTTGGAGATGGCCGAGAGGACCCTCACGGAGATGGCCGGAGGGGGCATGTACGACCATATCGGAGGGGGGTTCCACCGTTACTCCACCGATGCCCAATGGCACATACCCCACTTTGAGAAGATGCTTTACGATCAAGCCCTCCTTGCCAAGGCATATCTTCAGCTCTATCAGGTCACCCATCAGGGGGGATATGCCCAAATGGCCAGGGAGATCTTTTCCTACCTCCTGCGTGATATGAGGGATCCCCAAGGGGGATTCTACTCCGCTGAGGATGCCGATTCCCCAATAGATGCCCAGGGCTTAGGGGAGAAGAGGGAAGGGGCATTCTACCTCTGGGAGAAGGGGGAGATATTGGATAGCTTGGGGAAGGAGAGGGGGGAGGTCTTCTGTTACCGATTCGGGATTAAGGAGGAGGGGAATATGCTCCCCGACCCTCAAGGGGAGTTCCAGGGCAAAAATATCCTCCATATTGCCCACAGCATCGAGGATACCGCCGCGCATTTTAAGCTCACCGCCGCCTCCGTCCAGGCGCTTATCGATGAATCAAAGGGTAGGCTCCTCCAGGTGCGTTCCCTGCGGCCCAGGCCGGGCCTTGACGATAAGGTGCTCACCGATTGGAACGGGCTGATTATCTCCAGCTTGGCCTACGGTTACCTGGTCCTTGGAGAGCAATTCTATAGGGATGCCGCTGCAAAGGCGGCCCGGTTCATCCTCAAGAATATGTGGGATGCCAAAGGCGGGCTTCTCCATCGTTATCGTGATGGAGAGGCAGCAGTTCCGGGGATGATCGATGACTATGCCTTTCTCATCCACGGGCTCATCGACCTTTATCAGGCCACCTTCCAGATCGAGTATCTGAGGCAGGCTGATAGCCTGGCCCAGGAGATGCTGGACCTGTTCTGGGATGAAGGAGGAGGGGGCTTTTTCTTCACCCCCCACGGTGGAGAAGCGCCCCTGTTTCGCCGTAAGGAGGGCTATGATGGGGCGATCCCCTCTGGCAACTCCATCGCTGCCCTGGATCTGGTCCGTCTCTCTAAGCTCACCTCCAATCGAGAATATGAGGAAAGGGCAGAGGAGCTCTTAGGCTCGTTCGCAGCCGAGGTTTCCTCCCTGCCCCATCTCCATTCTCAGATGCTTATTGCCCTTGGTTTCGCCCTGGGAACATTTTGGGAAATTAGCCTCGCAGAGGGTGCGGATGAAGGGAGTCTGGAGCCTATGCTCAAGGCCATCTATGAGCGGTTCATTCCCAACAAGGTAGTTGTATTCCGTCCTCGGTCGGAGGAGAGGCTCAAAGAGGCCTTGAAGGCTATCCCCTTCCTAAAGGATCAGATCCCCCTTGAGGATAAGCTCACCGCCTATGTATGTCAGGGGTATGCCTGTCGCAGACCGGTGGACGATATCCAGGGGCTGGAGGAGGTATTAAGTGAACAACAACCCACTAAGAAACCTTAGGCCTGAATTATTCATAAACTGATAGCGGGTTGAGGTAATCTCTTGGGATCAGCGGGATTCTGTATTCTTGTGTAGGGACAGACCGGAACTTGTCCCGACTGCCGCAGGGGGTCGGGAGGTCTGTCCGCTCCCTCGGACTCCGATAAATCGGAGTCCATACGATTAAAAGCTCTTAACGGTGCTTAGGTATTACTCCGAATTTATGAACAGATCGGGTGGGAGCGGTCGCTCGAGGCCACGGGAAGTAGGGGCACCAGAACTGATGCCCCTACTTCCCGCCGGAAAGGTTCTACCGCACTTTAGTGCGGGTTCAGGGCCTTTAGCTCCGAATGGGGTTGGGCTGAAGCCCAATACACCCCAGCTAAAGCTGAAACGGAGGGTGTTCTGTTAAAGCCAGGAGATAGGGCACCGGACTTTACGCTGATGTCGGGCGCCGGCGAAGAAGTTTCCCTCTCCGATTATCGGGGGAAGTCTGAGGTTGTCCTTTACTTTTATCCCAAAGATAACACCAGTGGCTATACCAACCTATGGTGTCTGGGGCGAAAAGAGGATGTATGGACGGTAGTATTGGGGGATCCTATGGACGACCTTCCTCATCGGTAAGGATGGTCTGGTTATACAGGTTTTTCAGAAGGTAAAACCAACGGGCCATGCCGAACAGGTTTTAGCAACCCTTCAATAGATGGTGACGGATTAAAAGGGCGTCATCAGGGAGTAGATTATGTCCAAAGTCGCTATCATAGGGGTAGGTGATGTGGGGGCTACCTTGGCCTACACTCTGCAGCTATCTGGTCTGGCCACCGAGATCGTGTTGATCGATCTGGAGAGGAAGAGGGCCAGGGGGAATGCCCTGGATATGAGCCATGGCCTCTTCTTCACTCCGCCAGTGAAGATCCACGCCGGGGATTATCCTGACTGTCAGGGGGCGAAGGTCATCGTGGTCGCTGCGGGTTCCCGCCAAAAGCCTGGTGAGAGCCGATTGGAGCTTGTCCAAAGAAATGCAGAGATATGCCAATCAATTGTGAATCAGATAGCTTCCTATGTGAAGAAAACGATCCTCCTTGTGGCCACCAATCCAGTGGATGTGATGACCTATCTGGTGCTGAGAAGGTCTGGGCTGAAATTAGGGCAGGTTTTGGGATCCGGAACGGTTTTAGATTCAGCCAGATTTCGCTATTGGTTAAGCCAGATGTGCCGGGTTGACGCCAGAAATGTTCACGCCTATGTGATTGGTGAACACGGTGACAGTGAGGTTCTGCTCTGGAGCCTGGCTAATATCTCTGGAATCCCGCTGGAATCTTTCTGCAAGGGGTGCCAGGAGAAATGTGGGCCAAGCTTGCAAAGCGAGGTGGAGGAAAAAGTAAGGAATTCTGCCTATCACGTCATCGAGGCCAAGGGGTTCACCAACTATGGGGTCAGTCTGGCTATGTTGAGGATTTTAGGCGCCATACTCAGGAATGAGCAGAGCATTCTAACTGTTTCCGCCCTTTTGAATGGAGAGTATGGAATTAACGACCTTTGCCTGGGGATTCCCTCTGTGATAGGCAGCGAAGGGGTAGAGCGGATTATAGACACCTCCCTCTCTGCGCAAGAAGGTAATGCCCTCCGGAGGTCTGCTGATCTGCTGAGGGCAACCATTGAGAGCCTGAGCAGCGGGTAAGCAACTTCCCCAGTGAGATCTATTTCTATATTTCGGAATTTCTAAGAAATTCGATGATGTTCTTGGGTAACCTCTTCGGGTAGGTTTCCCCAGGTGGGGCCGCGATGGGTGGGGATGAGACCTTGCCGGTATATTTTGGGTTTGACATCTGGAGTTTGATTTGTTATAATCGGCTAAGTTGTGGATGGGTCATGGAGCCCCCCAGAGGAACAAGGGGGTTTAAAGATAGACTTTTGGTGGGAAAACCTGAAGAGAAGGGAGGATTGCTATGGCAGTGAGCAGAGAATTAACCGATTTCCTGCAAAAGGCAGTGGCCAGGGAGATTCAGGTTGCCATTCAGTATATGTGGCAGCATGTAACGGCCAAGGGATTTAAAGGCAAGGTTGTGGGAGATGACTTCAAATCGATCGCCATAACCGAGATGAAGCATGCAGAGGATATCGCCGAGCGGCTCGATTTTTACGGAGTCATCCCGACAACCCAGCCAGCACCCATCAAGGTGGGTGAATCGTTGACCGAGATGCTGGATAACGATATTCAGGCAGAGGAGGAGGCGATAGCCCTCTATCGGAAGATCATCAATACTGCCCAGCAGGAGGGTGATGAGGTAACCGCCCATATGTTCCGTCAGATATTGCGAGAGGAGGAGGAGCATCTGGATACCTTCAAGAAATACAAGGAGGATTAGAAGGCTTCAATAAGGCCTTGAGGCCCTTATTTGCGGGCTAAAGCCAGGTAGAGGTGTGGGGTTTGAGGGGACAAGCTACGGGTAACGAGCCACGATGACTTTTTGGCTGCGGCTTATGCATGTTTTGGGTTAAAAAACCCTTAGTAAAATCCCCTTGACTCAACCAGTGAAAAACCTATATTTAAACGACATTGCCGGAGTGGTGAAATTGGTAGACGCAGGGGACTCAAAATCCCCCGTCCTTTCTGGACATGTCGGTTCGATTCCGACCTCCGGCATAATTTTTCGCCCACTTCCTTATTGTCTTCAAGCTTTTCTGTAATGGTGGCAATTAAAGGTGAGGTAGGCATAAACTGAGATTCAAGGAGGGAAATTGGCCATACACAAATCAACGGAGAAGAGGTTAAGGAAGAGCAAGGTGGAGAGGTTGCAAAACAGGATCTTCAAGACCCGTATTAAGACGGCGACCAAGAAGGTTCTCTCTGCTCCGGACAAGGAAGCGGCCCTGAAAGCGGTCAAAGAGGCGGCCGCTATTTTGGATAAGGCCGCTCAGAAGAGGGCAATTCACAGGAATTTGGCCGCGCGCCGGAAATCTAAGTTGATGAAGAAGGCGAAAGGCATCGCGGAAGGGTAGTACATGCAATTTCTTCTATTCAAGGTGGTCTGAGGATGGAGATGGAGAGTCAAAACAGGCTATTGGCTGTCTCAGCAAACCCAGCCACCCTAAGGGAGTGCCAGGAGATACTTGTTGGCCGGGAGGTAACCTGGGTAGAGGACCCTCAGAAGGCCTTGAGAATGGTTGAGGAGGAGGGGATTGGGCTGGTCCTGATTGACTGTGAGGTGGGGGAGAAGGAGCTCTGGAAGAGGGTAAAGGAGAGGAACAGCAGGATATCGATCATTCTCTTAGGAGGTGAGCTTAGCGCTGAGGAGTTGATCCAGGCTTACCGGGATGGGATCTACGACTATGTGCCCCAGCCTCGCCTCTCCACGGACCTGAAGAGGGCTGTGGAGAGGATAGAGGAGAGGAGGGAGTTGGGACGTAAAGAGGATAACCTGCAGAGGAAGTTAAAGGAGTCGGAGAGGAAGTATAGGGGGCTAATAGAACATGCCAACGATGCCATCTTCACCTTGGCGGCCAACGGCATTTTCACCTTTGTCAACGGAAAGATGGAAGAGGTAACCGGCCGAAAGAGGGAGGAGTTGGTGGGGGAAAGGTTCTCGGATTTTGTCGTCCCAGAGGGAAGGGAGAATTTCGAGAGGTCATTTCAGCGAATCTGGTCCCAGGGGAATTCCGAGGAGATCGAGGTAAAGGTCCTGGATAAAGAGGGGAAGAGGGTTACCCTGGCCATTCATAGCACTCCAATCGTTGTGGATGTGGAATTGATGGGCATCCAATGTATAGCCAGGGACATCACCCGGAGGAAGGAGTCGGAAGAGAGGTTTAGGCATATAGCAGAGACAACCGAAGAAGGGATCGTCACCTTTGATAGGGAGGGCAGGTTTACCTCATTGAACAAAGCCGCCAAGGGGGTGTTAGGTTATCGCTCGGATCAGCTCTTAGGGGAGAGCCTGCAGAAGGTAGTTATTTCTCAGGAGCGGGAGATGGCTCAATCGCACCTGAGGGACCTCTCCTCCGGGGATGAGGTAAGAAGTGCAGATTTCTCCGTCTTTACCTCTGATGGCCAAGCCAGGAAAGTTGTCTTCCAGACCAAGCCCTTAGAGAAGGGGGGGGAGTTAATTGGAGCCATTTCGGTGGTCAACCAGGTCATTGTAGAAAGTCGGGAAGAGATCTCTGAGGAGATATTCAACTCCCTGGAGAACCCCGTTTTGGCCCTCAACGAAAGGGGAGAGATTACCCTGGCCAATCAAGCGCTCTTAGGGCGCACAGGGTATTCTATCTCCGAGCTTAGGGGGGAACCGATTTCCCACCTCATTGACCAGGAGGAGCAGGAGCCGGATGGCAAAACAAGGCTTTCGCTAAAGGGCAAGGGGGGCAACTCCCTAATCGTCCTTGCCCACTCCTACCCCCTGAGGGGAAGATTGCGGGGGAGGATAATCATTGGAGAAAAGGTGATTAGCTGAATATGCCTGCCCCTATATGCCAGGTAAGCAAAGATGAGATTATTAGCCGCCGAGATGATGGTCTAAAAAAGGGCCCAGGCGGTTTTTTTGCTTGTTCTCGGTCTTAAAGGGGGAAACTATCTTCTGGAACAAGGAAGATAAGTGGCTTGTTATTTTGGGAGGGATGTGGTAGAATCATTTTTGATGATCTTGAGTTGAAGTTTTTTGAAAGGGATAGATCAGTTCTTTCAGGATATTTATTATTCAGGCCACTAAGTAGATTACATGTCATTGCGAGCCCCGTTAGATATCAAATGACGTTTCGCTGAACTCCGAGATTGGTAGAAATTATCTAACGAGGCGAGCGGAGCGAAGCAATCTCAAAACACCGAGTATTAGACTACGAGATTGCTCCGTCGCTATGCCCCTCGCAATGGCCAATGAGATAATAGCAATATGCAAACTATAATGAATAATTGGGGTCAGCCCTCAGAAAATAGATATCGAAATCTTCGATTGCTATACTATTCACCTTTCGGAATTTCTAAGAAATTCTGCGAAGGAGGCAAATATTTGCAGTTCAGCGTCTATGCACCCATAAGTGCGGGATTAAAGGGGTGGAAGCAGAACAATTCGGGCCCCGATGGACAGCGGGAAGGAGTGAAAATCTCTGAGAAGAACCTTTCGAGTTTAGCAAGCTAAGTTCAAAGCATTGGAATTTCCATTTTCTCTTCTCTGATTATCAAAGAGTTGCAGAAGTAGAATTTAGGCTGTTTAATAAAGGGGGGCTGGAGGGGGCTTTTGCCCCCTCCAGGGATCACCACCTACGAGGGCACAACTACCGTTATGTTATGTAGTGGCTGTCTGGAAATACCCGTATTTCTTGTCATTCCGGCAATCTTTACCGAGGTGGCAGAACCCTGATTCTGCCACCCTTGCCGTCAGATGAGGGCATCTGACGGCTCATTGCAGATCAGCAATGGATTCCCGTTAGTAGTGGGTGGGAATGACAAATTCGGACACCCCTTATGTAGTTCCCTCTCCCTTGGAGGGAGAGGGCCAGAGTGAGGGGAAGCCGGCAAAATCTTCACCCTCTCCTTAGTCCTCCCCCATCAAGGGGGAGGAAAGTGTTTAGGAATCTTGTTTATCTGCGTTAAGTTGCCTCCCATATAGCTTGCCCGTAGAGCGCGCTGTAGATTTTTAGATAATTCCAATTATTCACAAAAATCTGCAAGTAGCATCATATTACCAATGGCTGAGCGGGGCAAAACAGGGATTCTGCCCTCTCCCTATTGTAACCTTAAAATAGCGTGAAGCACAGCGAATGAAAGGAGAAGCCATGCCAGCACGGAAGAAGGGTTACATCACCGAGGAGGATTTGTATAGGTTTCAACTGATCACCGACTGCCAGATCTCGCCGGATGGCCGCCACATCGGCTATTCCCTGCAGAGGGTGGACAAGAAGAAGGAGAAGAAATACTCCAACATCTGGATTGTCCCCACCGACGGAGGACGGGCTCGGCGGTTTACCCATGGGAATTATGCGGAGAACCAGCTCAAGTGGTCGCCTGATGGGAGTAAGATCGCCTTCGTCTCCAATCGAGGTGATGAGAAACAGCCGCAAATCTACATTCTTCCCTTTGCCGGGGGGGAGGCCCGGCAGCTCACTAACCTGAAAGGAGAATTCGGGGGGTTTGAATGGTCGCCTGATGGTCGGCGGCTCGTCTGTCAGTTTCGCAAGAAGGATAAGGAGGCCATCAAGCGGGAGAAGGACAAGAAAAAGAAGGAGCTGGGCGTGGTGGCCAGGCAGATCACCCGCTGTTTCTACAAACGGGATGGGAGTGGGTTCTTGCCCCAGGAACGTTGGCATATCTGGACTATCGATGTAGGCACTGGTCGGGCCAAGCAGTTGACCGACAGTCCCATCTATGACGAATGGGATCCACAATGGTCCCCGGACGGAAGACAGATTGTCTTCTGTTCCAACCACAGCGATGATCCCGACCTCGATCCGGATGTGGTAGATCTCTTCCTCATCCCGGCAGAGGGGGGCAAGCTGCGTAAGGTCGAGGCTCCTTTGGGGGTGAAGGGAGGTCCTACCTTCTCTCCAGACGGGAAATGGCTCGCCTGGCTTGGCCGCGAAGGGCGAGGGAAGAGCTGGAGAAACCTCTGCCTTTGGGTTCTCCCCCTCCAGGGCAAAGGCGGGGCGCGGAATTTGACGGAGAAGTTCGACTTCCACATATCGAGTTGGACGATCAACGACCTTCCAGGCAGTCCACCGATGATGCCACCTATCTGGGCGAAAGATGGAAGCAGGATCTACTTTCAGGTGACCCGCCATGGGAATACCATTCTCCAATCTGTGGCATTGGATGGGGATGAGCAGAGCCTGCAGACGGTTATTGGTGAGAAGGGGGTTGTGGGGTCGTTTAGCTTTGACCGGGAGCAGTTTAAGTTGGGTTATCTCCACGCCGATATGGCCGATTTAGGCCAGGTTTGGGTGAAGGAGTTAACCAACCTGCGCGCCCGTAGGTTGACCAAGGTAAACGAAAATCTGCTGCGCGCGCGGGATTTAGGGGAGGTAGAAGAAGTCTGGTTTAAAGGAGCTGCTAATAACGACCTGCAGGGGTGGATCCTGAAGCCGCCCGATTTTGACCCCGCGAGGAAATATCCCTCGATCCTGGAGATCCACGGCGGCCCTAGGGTGCAGTATGGCAACTTCTTTATGCATGAGTTTTACTGGTTGGCCGCCAATGGCTATGTGGTCTATTTCTGCAACCCGCGCGGGGGGCAGGGGTACGGCGAGGAACACTCCAAGGCCATTTGGAACAACTGGGGCACAGTCGATTATGACGACCTGATGGCCTGGGTTGATTTCGTTCAGCAGAAACCATATGTCGACCCCGAAAGGATGGGCGTCACCGGGGGCAGCTATGGCGGATATATGACCAACTGGATCATCGGGCATACCGATCGCTTCCAAGCCGCGGTCACGCAGCGCAGCGTCAGTAACCTGATCAGCATGTACGGCTCCAGCGACTACAACTGGTCCTTCCAGGAGGAGTTTGGGGATCAGCCCCCCTGGGAGAATTTGGAGAACTACTGGCGGCAATCCCCGATGAAATACATTGGCCAGGCGAAAACCCCCACCCTAATCATCCACAGCGAGCAGGATATGCGCTGTCCCATTGAGCAGGATGAGCAAATCTTTGTGGCCCTGAAGAGGTTGGGAGTGGATACCGAGATGGTCATTTTCCCGGAGGAGCCGCATGGCCTCTCCCGCGGGGGGCGCACGGACCGGCGGATCGAGAGGCTAAAACATATCCTCCGTTGGTTTGACCGTTATCTAAAAGGGAAGGACAAGTAGTAGAGGGAAGGTAGAAAGCTGTTGGGCGAGGTGCCCAGTAAGGTTCCCGCGGCAGGGATTTTTGACGGGATAACAGGATTTACATACTGGCAGGGTTCCTGCTCTCAGGAAGCTCCCCTCAAAGAAGACTAAAGATCAGTCTTTACAGGGAACCTTCTTGCCCAAAGAGCAGGGCATCCCAAACATTTCCTCCCCCTTGATGGGGGAGGACTAAGGAGAGGGTGAATATTTTATCGATTCCCCCCTCACTTTGACCCTCTCCCTCAGGGGGAGAGGGAACTATATACTGCAAATGGCAGGAGCAAACTCACATTTGCGAAGGGACGCAGACTGAAGCCTGCGATAACCAGGGGTTCGGATTCAGCGACTTTGAGTTCCTCTCTGCAACTTCCTGTTAATCAGAGAGAAAAAGTGGTAATTCCTATGTTTTGCTCTTATCCTCCTGGGATGGCTAACTCCGGCGGTCTTGAAGGAAAATCTACACGCAGGGAAACGTTTGGTCTGGATTGGTTAAAGGGGGGCTACTTTAGCCCATACCTTTGCAGCTTGCGGTAGAGGGTTCGCTCTCCGATCCCTAATATTTGGGCGGCCTTTCTCCTGTTTCCCCCCACCTGGGAGAGGGCTTTTTGGATAAGCTCCCTTTCCACCTCGGAGAGCTTGCCTACCTCCAGGGGGTTCTCCTCCTCCCTTTCCAGGGGCACCGCCATAGCCGGGCGAATGGGTGGGCCCTGCCTAAGGATCTCCTTTAATTCGGAGATGTCCTGCTTCAGGCTTAAAATGGCCCGATAGATAAGCTCGTGTTCAGTGGAGCTTAGGGATTTCCCCACCCTAATGGGAAATTCCTGCCTTTGCGGTGCCTGTCCCTGGATGTAGTTTTCTATGTCTGGAGCGTCGATCTTCTTCTCGGCGGAGAGGACGACCATCTGCTCCACCAGGTTCTTTAATTCCCTTACATTCCCCGGCCAGTAGTAGTCAACCAGCTTCTTTATTGCCCTTTCGGTAAGGCCGGCAAATCCCCGATGGTTCTCCCGGGTGAACCTCTCGATGAACTCATAGATGAGCAGGGGTATATCCCTCCTCCTCTTCCGCAAAGGGGGGACATCGATCTTCACCACACAGAGCCGATAATAGAGGTCCTTCCTAAACTCCCCCTTTTCCATTTCCTCCTTAAGGTCCCGATTGGTGGCAGCGGCCACCCGCACATCAACCTTGATTGTCTCGTTCCCTCCCACCCGCATTAACTCCCTTTCCTCCAAGACCCGCAGGAGCTTAACCTGAGTGGAGGGGGAAAGCTCACCCACTTCATCTAAGAAGATTGTTCCCCCATTGGCCAGTTCGAAGAGCCCTAACCGGCGCGCTAAAGCTCCAGTAAACGCCCCCCTTTCATGGCCAAAGAGCTCGCTTTCCAGGACCCCTTCGGCCAGGGCACCGCAGTTGAGGGTGACAAATGATCTTCCCTGGCGCGGACTGTTCTGGTGAATGGCTTTGGCGATGAGCTCTTTTCCAGTTCCACTCTCCCCTTGGATGAGAACGGTGACATTGGTGGGGGCGATCTGCAGTACCGTCTCAGCAATCTGCTTTATCTCCTCTGATCTCCCCACTAGGCCACAGGCTTTGATGGCTTCCCTCTTGCGCAGGAGGCTGTTTACCTTGATCTGCAGCCTTTCCGGGTCGATGGGCTTCTCGGCCCAATCCTCTATCCCTAACTCGAAGAGCTCTAAGGCCCGCACCTTCTCCTCTTGGTTGACCAAGAGGATGACGCTTGTCCCCATATACCTGCTGACCACCCGCTGGAGAAGTTTACCCGTGGAGAAACCCGGAAGGGCGATGTCAAAGAGGAGGAGGAAGAACCCATTTTCCTTCAGGGCCTTGAGAAGTTGTGCCGGGTCCTGCACCCAGACGATCTCATATCCCTTAAGGGAGCCCTCTATCTGCTGAGCCAATCCCCTCTCCTCGGTGGCTAAGAGGACCTGGTTCAAGTTTGCCCTTCCATTATTTTGATTAGTGTCCACCTGTACTCGTCCTCTAACCTGGCCAGGTCCAGGTCAATAAGGTTGGCTATCCTTAAGCTTTTGCCCCCCACCTGGCCTATTCTCCTCACCTTCACCCCTAATTTGTCCCCCCTTGCCTTTAGCCTCTGGTAACCATCTCCTGTGACCGTAACTATTATCCTCGATTGGGATTCGCCAAAAAGGGAGGAGACCTCATCAGGGCCGCCTGGATTATCTATCCTGGCCCCTATCCCCCCTTCAGAGGGAGAGAGGCAGGCCTCGGCTAAGCTAATAGCTAAGCCACCCTCGGAGATGTCATGGGCCGACTTTACCCAGCCCTGGGAGATTCCCCAGAGACAGAGGTTTTGTACCCTCTTCTCATAGTCCAAGTCCAAAACGGGACATCTTCCTCCCACAATTCCGTAAATGGTCTTTAGATATTTGCTCCCTCCTAATTTCCTCAGAGGTCAAGCCATGTTGGGCCACTAACTTGGGGGTGACCTTAATCTCCATCAGCTCTCCTGTCAAAATGACAATATAAACCAAAAATTGACATTATCAAGCAAAAAATCCTCTTGCCATAGCCTTTGGCTTTGCCTATATTCCATAGCCAATGGTTATTATCAATAGAAAAGCCAGGCGGGATTACCAGGTCTTGGAGACCTATGAGGCGGGGATGGTGTTAGAGGGGACCGAGGTTAAATCCTTGCGTCAGGGGAGGCTCAATCTCAAGGACAGCTTTGCTCGGGTGGAGAGGGGAGAGGTCTTTCTTCACAATATGCATATTAGCCCCTACCCAAATGCCTCCCGTTTCAACCATGACCCTGATCGAAAGAGGAAGCTCCTTCTCCACCGTTGGGAGATAAAAAGGCTTTTGGGGAAGACGGCCGAGAGGGGCCTTACCCTCATCCCCTTGAAGCTATATTTTAAGGGAAAGGTGGCCAAGGTGGAGTTGGGCCTCTGCCAGGGGAAGAGGCTTTACGATAAAAGGAGGGATATAGCGGAGAGGGAGGCAAAGAGGGATCTGGAAAGGAGGTTAAAGGGGGGAATATGATTAAGTGGTTTATCCTCCTTGCTCAAATCCTATTCCTGTTCACCTCTGGTTCAGTTGCCCAGGAAAAGCTGGCCACAAAAGAGATGGGGGGTGTGCAGTATGTCTCCTCCCAGGAGTTGGCCAGGCTCATCGGGGCAGAGGAGTTCTTTGAGCCCTATCTGCAGAAGTTGGTGCTCAAACTAGGGCAGCATCGACTCACCATCACCCCTTTGAGCGGGGTGGTGGTGGCTGATGACCAATCCTTGAATATGCCCTATCCGGTAAGGTGGGTGAGGGGCCAAATTTGGCTGCCGGCCAAGTATATAGGCCCGGCCCTCTCCATCCTCACCCAAAAGGATTTGGCCTGGGACCCCGCGCGTGCGGCCTTTCTCCCCCCTCCTCCCTCGGTGAACATAACTGGTTTAGAGATAAAACCGAAGGAAAACGGCACCTTAGTCAGCCTCCACCTGACCAAGCCATTAAAATATGAGGTCAAGAGGGAAGGGGCAAATGAGATTTACATTCTTATTCGAGGCGGTAAGCCCTGGGAAGAGGGGTTGCAATCCATCCTCCCCCAAGGGGTAGTAGAAGGGGTAGCTGTCTCCTCGGAGGATAGTCTCTGTCGCATCTCCTTTAAGCTGAAGCGGCCTCAGGTCAAATATAGCTCCTATGTAAGGTCAACTCCTCCCAGGATAATTCTCTCCCTTTGGCAGAGGGGCGCATCCGGTCCCCCGCAGAAGGAGAACCCTCTAAATGTGGTGGTCATCGATCCCGGACACGGGGGGAAGGACCCCGGGGCTATTGGTCTCAGGGGAACAAAGGAAAAGGATGTCGTCTTAAAGATCGCCCTCAGGTTAAGGAAGCTATTGCGCACCCGGTTAAAATTAAAGGTCATCCTCACCAGGGAGAAGGATGAATTTCTCCCCCTCTCTCGGCGGACGCAGATAGCCAACGAGAATAAGGCGGACCTCTTCCTGAGCATCCATGCCAATGCCAGCCGTAAAAGGAAGGTAAGGGGATTTGAGGTTTTCTTCCTGGACTACGCTAAAAATGATGACGCGCGGGCCATAGCGGCTGCCGAGAATTCGGCAGTTAGGTTCGAAAATCCCCTTCCATCCCGGCAGAAATTGAACGATCTGGACTTTATCCTCTTAGATATGATTCAGAACGAGTATCACAAGGAGTCGAGCGCACTCGCCGAGGTGATGGTGAAAAGGCTATCGTCTAAGTTAGGGATTAGGGGGAGGGGGATAGATCAGGCGGGATTTTATGTCCTCAATGGAGCATTTATGCCCGCCGTCTTGGTGGAGGTGGCCTTTATCTCCAACCCAGAGGATGAGAAGCTCTTGAAACAGACCTGGTTCCAGAAGAAGGTGGCCGAGGCCTTATACAAAGGGGTAAAGGATTTTAGGGAGAGGTATAAAGGGGGAGACTAAGTTTGAGAAGAGAAGACCCCATAGGCATATTTGACTCTGGGGTGGGAGGGCTTACAGTTGCCTCGGAGGTGATGAAGAGGCTCCCGGGTGAGGACATCATCTATTTTGGGGACACGGGAAGGTATCCTTATGGCTCCCGTTCCCCGGAGATAGTCAGGAAGTTTGCCCTGCAGGATGTGGGGTTCCTTACTGGTCTGGGGATAAAAGCAGTGGTCGTGGCCTGTAACACCGCATCATCTGTGGCCCTAAATGAGCTAAGGGAATATTTTGCCCTCCCCATAATGGGAGTGATAGAACCGGGGGCAAAGGCCGCGGTGCGGACAACCCGTAACGGGATTGTGGGGGTTATCGGCACCAGGGCCACCATCAAAAGCGGTTCCTACAATCAAGCCATCAAAAGGTTGGACCCTCAGCTCAGGGTAATGGCTAAGCCCTGTCCCTTGTTTGTGGCCTTCGCCGAGGAGGGGTGGACTAAAGGGGAAGCAGTTAAGTTGATTGCTGAGGAGTATCTCCGTTCCCTCAAGGAGGATGGGGTGGATACATTGGTCTTAGGGTGCACCCACTACCCACTTCTGCAGGAAGTAATTGGGGAAGTTATGGGTGAAGGGGTGAAGCTGGTCGACTCGGCTAAGGAGACATCTAAGGAGTTAAGGGATCTCCTTTCAAGGGAGGGGCTTTTGAACCCTCGCGGGGAAGGGGGAAGGTATAGATTTCTGGTTACAGACAACCCGGAGGCATTCCTGGGGGTGGGAGGGAATTTCCTGCAGGGCAGGCTCACTGGGGCCGAGTTGGTGGAGCTAGAGAGACTGAAGGGGGAGGGCTGAAGGGGAGAAAGGGATTTTCCCAAGCGGTCAGATCTCCTGATCTGATCGGGGCAGGACCTTAAAATCGAGGTGGCAGAACCCGTGCAGCGCAGCTATCTGCTGACCTTGTTGGTGAGAGTCCAACCGTTGCAATTCCCAGTTTGGCAACGTAGTTATATCCGACAGTTATTGAGGGTGACTTCGATGGCTGAA
>Ga0315533_1000300_pt1 | contig 45110 bp, 29 predicted proteins | sample SalMarSW160130MG_FD_203081 | JGI IMG/M metagenome (GOLD analysis project Ga0315533, IMG submission 203081) | Salt marsh sediment microbial communities from the Plum Island Ecosystem LTER, Massachusetts, United States - Salt Marsh Sediment SW1601-30 ...
TCCACCAACATCACCGACGGTATCAACAAGGCCCAGGCGGAGCTCGAGAGCAGTCGCCATGACCCTGCTAACGGGCCGGTGATGATACTAATGACCGACGGCGTGCATAATGTGGGTCCCGTCCCTGGGCCGGCAGCGGCTGCAGCCAAAGCCAGCGGGACAAGGATCTTCACTATAGGCTTGGGAAGCGTGGATGAGACAGAGCTCCAGAGTCTGGCCTCTTCTCCCAGCGATTATTACTACGCGGCCACAAGCGATGAACTGGACTACATCTATCAACAGATCGCGGGATCCTTAATGGGCCTGCCGGCGACTAATATCACTCTGGTGGACACGCTGTCCGACGACGTAACTTACATCGCTGGCTCTGCCTGGCCGGTGCCCTACTCCATCAGCCCCGACAACAAGGTACTGACCTGGAAGATCCCCACCCTGGGGAGAAACCAGACGAGGACCTTTGCCTACCGGGTTAAGGTATCTGAGACGGCACAGGGTGTGGTCTGCATCAATGATTCCACAACGGCCACTTACACCGATTCCAATGGCCACACAGCCACTCTGGATATTCCTCCTGCCTGTGTTACAGTGAAGCTTCAGTCTCACGATTGTTACTGCAAGGACCATGATGGAGACGACGGCTCGGTACCCTCCAACCCCAACGGCGAAGCCTGGTGGGAGAGCCCCGACATCTGGGTGCGGCACCAGCAGGACGGAATAGAACAGCATCAGAACCCTGAAGGTTGCCAGATAAACTACGTCTACGCCAAGGTCCGCAATCGCGGCAACACCACCATGACCGATATCGAGGTTGATCTGTATTGGAGCGATGGCGCAGTAGCCATCGTGTGGCCCGGTGGATGGACATATATTGGCACGGCTACTATCTCCAGCCTGGCACCGGGCCAGGTCAGGGTGGTCAATGTACCGTGGCACCCGCTGGTGTCCGGGCACTACTGCTTCCTGGAGCGGATACACTCGGCACAGGACCCTGTGAGGCACGAGGGACTGGTACCCTTCGATAATAACCTGTGCCAGAAGAACGTGCAGGTAATCGAGACAACAGAGCAGGGTTGGTCTGATAACGACGTAACTGTCCGCAACCCTCAGGATAACACGGTGCAGACCGATGTCACAATTGACTCAAGCAACTACCCGCCCGATGGCACAGTTACCGTGGACGTGGATCCAGACGTCTTTGATAGGTGGCAGGATAATGGGGGCGACTTGCAAGGCGGCCAGGTGATCCCCGGCACCACATCCATGCAACTGGATGTTAGCCCCACTGGAGAAGTTGCAGCCACGATTGGCAGAATTCCTCTGGATGCCAGTGAAGAGACCACGATGGAGCTTACACTGCAGGTCGGCTCGCAAACCAGTTTGAAGGCAGGTGAGCAGGCTGGAATTCAGCCTAAACTAGACACGGCTGGAAGCAAGGCAAAGGTGGGAGTGCGACAGATTATTGAGGGCCAGGATGTGGGGGGTAGTGTCTACGGGCCGCCAACCGAGATAGCCGCTGCCGCTGAAGGTTTGGATACGATTATGGACAACTTGGTAATGGCCTATGGCTACAAGGCTGGTGAGGGTGTCGGTGGCTGGACAGTCTACAATCCTGCGTGGGCGGCAGCGCATCCTGAGTGGAATACCCTTACCACGCTGTATGTGAGCCGGGGTTACTGGCTTGAGCTAAGCCAGGCTTGTGATTTGACCTATGAAGCCAACACCTACGAGCTTGATGAGGGCTGGAACCTCATCGGCTGGTGCGGGGCTACCGCAGTCAGCCCTCCAGCTCCTGAGGATAATCCCGATGCGGCTACAGGACTTGACTTCATCGAAGAACAGTTGGCTATGGCCTATGGCTACAAGGCCGGCGAGGGCGTTGGTGGATGGACGGTCTACAATCCTCAGTGGGCGGCAGCACATCCTGAGTGGAACAGCCTTACCACGCTGTATCTGCAGAGGGGCTACTGGATTGATGTTGAGCAGGCATGTGGCTTGGAATATGGCTCTCAGCTATATGGACTTGACGAAGGCTGGAATCTCATCGGCTGGCTTGGCGGGTAGAAGGATAACAGACTTCGGTTGCAGCACTGAGGTTCGGCCAGGGATTGCATGGGTGTAAAGGCTAATACCTACAGCACCAGGCCTGAAGAGACTCAGGGGGGCGACCTTAAAAGGTCGCCCCCCTCTATTTATAGCCTTACATCTGCGGTATAGAACTATGAGCTGGCATTTCAAAGTCGGCTTGGCAAATCAGACTTATATCATCATTGACCCAGCTTATCTTCGGGGTCTAAACCGAAAATGCTCAGTTGCAGGGGTGAGTGTTATTGTTCCAGAGGAAGAAGGAGACATGGTCAACAATAAATTCCAGGAGGTGGGGTGAATGATAGTCTGACAACGAATAGTAGTTGCCGCAAGGAATGACGTGTTAAGGAAATAGCTCTGAGGAGGGAAAATGAAGAAAGCGGTGAAGAACAAGAAAATAATAGCCATAATAGCTGTGGGACTTCTGGCTCTACTCGTGGCTGCCACCGGGGTAATAGCCAGCCCGCCACCAAGCGCCGGAGACCCGCCTGTGGAATCAAAGATCAACTACCAGGGACAGCTAACGGACAGCGCAGGCAATCCTCTGAATGGCAATTATGACATGGAGTTCCAGTTCTGGAATGATGCAACGGGCGGCAGCCAGGTGGGCAGCACCATCACTAAGAACAGTGTCGAAGTCACCAATGGCCTGTTCAGCGTTAAGCTGGATGTAGACCAATCCGATTTCAATGGCCAGGGGCTGTGGCTGCAAATGAGGGTACGCCCCTCGGGCGGCAGTTGGGACCCTTGGATGGAACCCCGCCAGGAGATACTTCCTGTGCCCTATGCCTTTGGCCTTAAGGCCGGTGCGAACATTCAAGGTGGCAGCAGCAGCGCCATCTTTTCGGTCACCAATGCCGGAAGTGGGCACGCCATTGTGGGTTCCTGCAGTAGCTTTGGTGTTATCGGAGCCTCCCATAGCGCCGGTGTATACGGGGAAGCCACTAATACTAGCCAGGACGAGATAAACTACGGTGGTTACTTTTTAAGCCAGGGAGGCCATGGCAGTGGTGTCTTCGGTGGAGCAACGGGTAGTGCTGGCCGGGGTGTGTACGGAGAGGCCACAGGAATCAATGCTCACGGTGTACGCGGCTATGCCCCAGGAACGAATGCCGTAGGTGTCTATGGCGTAGGCTCTACTGGCGTGTGCGGAGAGAGCAGTAACGGCAATGGCATTGTCGGTGAGGCTACTGCCGCGGACAAAAGCGGCGTCTATGGCCATAGCCTCAACGGAGTAGGAGTGAAAGGACGCAGCGATAATGGCGACGGCGTGGTTGGATGGACAGGCGCCAGCAATACAAGCGGTGTTTTTGGCCACAGCGAAAGCGGAATTGGTATCACAGGAAGAAGCGAGGGCGACGTCGGCGTTGTGGCCGTGACGACCAGCGGCAATCCCGACCATGTGGCATTAGCCGCCCGCAACGAGGGCACCGGAACGGCGATTTACGCTGAGAGTGGCACGGATGGCTGTGCCGCCATTTTTGCCGGAAATGTACAAGTACGGAGTCGCACCACAGGTGAGACTATCATAGAACTGGGCGAAGGACTGGACTATGCTGAGGGTTTTGATGTGTCGGATGAAGCTAAGATCGAGCCTGGTACCGTGCTGATCATAGACCCTGATAACCCCGGCAAACTAGCTGTAAGCAGTGAACCTTACGATCGCAAGGTCGCTGGAATCGTGACCGGGGCCAGCGGGCTGGGATCTGGTGTGCGCCTGGGGTCTGACCAGTTCGACTACAACGTGGCCCTGGCAGGCCGGGTGTATTGCAACGTGGATGCCACTTACGGTGAAGTCTCACCCGGTGACTTGTTGACGACTTCTCCCATTCCAGGGTATGCCATGGTGGTCAAAGACTACGCCAAGGCCCAAGGTGCCATCCTAGGTAAGGCTATGGAGGAGCTGCCTCAAGGCGAAAAAGGGCAAATTCTCGTTCTGGTGACGTTGCAGTGAGGAAGGAGAGAGAAATGAATCCTAAGAAGACTTTGGCTATAGCTATTTTGTTAGCTTTACTGCTGTCGTCGGTTCCTGTGCCTGCACTTGCACAGGATAATGCAGAGTCGGGCTCACAGCACAAGCTGCTAATTATTGCCCCGGATGAGTTCACTGACAAATTGCAGCCCCTGAAACGCTTCAAGGATTGTACTGGCAGACCAACCATATTGCTGAGCCTGGAACAGGTGTACGCGGACTTTGGCGACGCAAATTCAGACGAGGCAGAGAAGGTCAAGCTATGCATCGCTCACTATGAAGAGCATAACAATGTAGAGTACGTAATGCTGGTAGGCGACGTGGACAAATTCCCGGTCAGGTGGAGGTGGTGGGGCCTACCGGGCCAGGAGCACTGGGGGGTGAGCGACCTGTACTACGCCGACCTCTATGAAGATGGGACGAGAAACTTTGATGACTGGGACTTCACTGATAACGGACTGTATGGGGAGATCGAGTTCGCCCCCGATGCCACCCCTCCCCGCTCCATCAATAACGATCGCATAGACTTCCTTCCGGACGTTGCCGTAGGCAGAGTTCCAGCTTCCGAAGAGTCAGAGGTCACCGCTTACGTCAATAAGGTCATTGCGTACGAGACGGAGACCACTCCCTGGGCCACATGGTTTCGAAGGGCGGCTCTCTATACCGGAAGTTGGTGGTCCGGGTCTAATGTTCTGAAGGACGAAGTGGCCGAATATCTAGAGACGAGAGGCTTTGCGAACCCCACGAAACGATACTTTGATTTCGGTAACAATCAACCGCCCCCGGGCGTGCCACAGGCAATCGTCGCCGATCTCAACAGCGCCTTTGGGTTCGTCAACTTTTCGGGGCATGGGAACTCCGACTGCTGGTGTTTTGGTTCCGACGAGTGTCCCCCTGACCTCTGCAGTGCAGATCTTGCCGGCCTGACGAATTCCGGCAAGCTGCCTGTCGTGTTCGCCAATGCCTGTGACACGGGAATGTTCGCTCGTATGGCCCGTTTTCATCAATACAAGGACATAAACGGACAAGGCCATTGTGGAACAGACAACCCCTACAAAGAAGATTTGCCCCCCGGTGCTTATCCTCATAGCGGCTTGCCCAAACCAGCTCCCGTACAAGATGGTGAAGTTGAATGTTGCATTCCAGAAACGCAACCACCCGAGTGTCATACCATCGAGTACGATCGACCATGCCTTGCTGAGACATTTCTATTCGGTAATCCTACAGGCGCCACTGGGGCGATCGCCTACATCGGAGCAAGAACCGGCTCTCGAGGAGGAGGGATGGATCTCGACCGTCACTTCTTCATAGGCTATGAAAGCGGGTTGAACATCCTGGGAGACACTTGGAAGTACATGATTGAGCAATACTATGACCAACACGACCTCGGAAGCAGCCACACTTGGTTCCGTGAGCCATCAAACTGGGAGGATGGCCACACGTTCGACGAGCCCCAGAAGTATATTCTGTTTGGCGACCCATCATTAGTAGTCGGCGGGGCTTTCACCACAACTTTAAGCGGCAATGTCTACGACGGTAATGGTGGTCCCCTGGGTAGCTATTCTCGTTATCGCATCACAGGAAATGTTACCGTCCCGGCAGGACAGACGTTAACCGCTTATCCTGCCACCTCAGTTCTGTTTGAGAACGGGACAAAGATAACTGCCATGGGCACTGGCTCAAATGAGGGATTCACCGTGAATGCGACACCGGAGGAGCCAGTTTGCTTCATGTCTTTGGCTCAAGACCCTCAATCAGAACATGTTATTCATGGAATGAAAGTGAGCGGACGGTTGAGGCTACGCAATGGAGGGGAGATAAAGCTGTATTGAAAGCTACAGAGGTAAGAAGATGTAATCCATGAAAGGGATTATAGCTTATCGGAAGGAAATGAATCTAAGGAGGGAAAATGAAGAAAGCAGTGGAGAACAAAAAAGCAATAGCCATAATAGCTGTGGCACTTCTGGCTCTACTTGTGGCTGCCACCGGGGTAATAGCCAGCCCGCCACTGCGTGCCGGTGACTCGCCTCTGACAGGTAGCATCAACTACCAGGGGCAGCTAACTGACAGCGCAGGCAATCCTCTGAATGGCAGTTATGACATGGAGTTCCAGTTCTGGACTGCCCCAACAGGCGGCAGCCAGGTGGGTAGCACCATCACTAAGAACAGTGTTGAGGTCACCAATGGCCTGTTCAGCGTTAAGCTGGATGTAGACCAATCGGACTTCGATGGTCAGGGGTTGTGGATTGAAGTGACGGTAGAAGGTGAGACGTTAAGTCCCCGCCAGGAGATACTGCCGGTGCCCTATGCCTTAAGCCTCAAGCCAGGGGCGACCATTCACAACGCCGATGGAGTAGGCATAAGGGGACAGAGCGATAGCAATGACGGCGTCGTTGGCTGGACAGGCGCCAGCGACAAAAGTGGGGTGTTTGGAAACAGTTCGGTTGGCACCGGTGTCGCCGGTCGTAGCGAAGCCGTCTCTGGATATGGCGTTGCGGGCACAGCCACGGGGCAAAATGGCAGGGGCGTTTACGGGAACGCCACGGGCAGCGATGGCGTGGGGGTCTACGGTCGGAGCGACCTTGGCAGAGGAGTGGAGGGCCGTACCACCAGCGATAGCGAGTGGGTGTCGGCGATTTATGGAAGAAATGTGGGCGCCGGTGACGGTGTCTACGGCTGGAGCCAGGATCGTCACGGTACCTTTGGCGTGACCTCCAGCCAGAACCCTGACCATGCTGGGATTTACGGCACCAATAATGGTGCCGGGCCGGCCATTAAGGCAGAGGGTGATCTGGTTGTTACGGGCGCGTACCGCGGAGACATTGGCCCAAACGGCGGCGCACCCTTCCCCCGCCCGGCCTACGACAGCGGCTGGATGTCCATTGCGGAAGGCCAGAATCTCGTCCTTACCCACGGTATCGGTGGCGATCCTGACAAATACGTCGTTGACCTGCAATTCCAGGGCCCATATTTTGGCCGTCACCAATATCGATACGGAAGCGAGAGATGGGTCTACTCGGTCGCCCCGTTTTTCGAATTTCGGGATAAGGGAGCTTTCTGGCACGCCTTAACCGACCAACAGATCATGGTTGCACGCGAAGCCGATGATGATGACATCACTCAGATCCGCGTCCGCATCTGGGTCTACGAGTGAGCATGGGAGGATGAAATGAGCAAACCAAAGATAATAGCGTTAGGTGTAACATTGCTTTGCGGGCTGCTAATGGTGGGGGGTGGAGTCTGGGCCATGTCGTCGGATAACTACGCCATCGACTGGAATGTCATTGGAGCAGGCGGCGAGCCCGCTAGCTCAGATGACTACGACATGAGAGGCACCATAGGGCAGCCGGTGGCGGAGACCTCCTTCAGCGACAGCTACAAGCTCGACTCAGACTACTGGTATCCCCTTGCTCCAGCAGAGCCACCAGAGGAGCCGACCATCGGCTTCAGCCCCACTAGCTTCGGCTTCTCAGCTACCGAGGGCGGGGCAAATCCAGCAGACCAGACATTGGACGTCTGGAACTCAGGCGCTGACACGCTTGATTGCTCCATCACCGATGATGCCGACTGGCTCAGCTTATCACCTGAAACCGGCAGCTCCACCGATCCCGCCGATGTAACCGAGGTCACCGTCTTCGTGGACATATCGGGGATGACTGCCGGCAGCTATAACGCCACTATCACCATCACCGCCATAGCAGCTACTAATAGCCCTCAGACAGTCCCGGTAGAATTAACAGTTAACCCATCCACTGACGAAGATAATCCCCTTGTGGCTGTGGGACTGGACTCCATTTCGGACTGGTTGGTCATAGCCTATGGCTACAAGGCTGGTGAGGGTGTCGGCGGATGGACGGTCTACAACCCTGTGTGGGCAGCAGCGCATCCTGAGTGGAATACCCTCACCACGCTGTATGTGCAGAGGGGCTACTGGCTTGATGTAAGCCAGGCTTGTGATTTGACCTATGAAGCCAACACCTACGAGCTTGATGAGGGCTGGAACCTCATCGGCTGGTGCGGAGCTACCGCAGTCAGCCCACCAGCTCCCGAGGATAATCCCGATGCGGCTACAGGACTGGACTTCATCGAAGAACAGTTGGTTATGGCCTATGGCTACAAGGCCGGCGAGGGTGTTGGCGGATGGACGGTCTACAATCCTGAGTGGGCGGCAGCGCATCCTGAGTGGAATAGCCTTGCCACGCTGTATGTGCAGAGGGGCTACTGGATTGATGTTGAGCAGGCATGTGGCTTGGAATATGGCTCTCAGCTCTACGGACTTGACGAAGGCTGGAATCTCATTGGCTGGCTTGGCTGGTAGAAGGGTAACACGCTTCGTGGGTATAAAGACCAATACCTACAACACCAGACCTGCAGACTCGGGAGGCGACCTCTAAAGGTCGCCTCCCTATTTATAGCCTTACATCTGTGGTATAGAACTACGAGCTGGCACTTCAAAGTCGGCTTGAGAAACCAGACTCATGTCATTGACCCAGCCTATCTTTAGGTCTACACTGTAAATGCTCAGTTGCAGGGGCGGTTGTCGCTATTCCAGGGGGAAAGAAGAGGCATGGCCAATAACAAACCTCAGGAGGTGGAGAAAATGACAGTTTGATAACAGGTAGCAGTTGTAGCAAACAATAATGAGTCAAAGAAGTAAATCTCGGGAGGAAAAATGAAGAAAGCAATGAAGAACAAGAAAGTGATAGGCATAATGGCAATGGGGCTTCTCGCTATACTTCTAACTGCGACTGGGGTGATAGCCAGCTCACCCGAGGGTGCTGGTGACCCGCCTGTGGAATCAACCATCAACTACCAGGGGCAGCTGTCGGATAGTGAAGGCAGCCCTGTAAGTGGCACTTACGACATGGAGTTCCAGTTCTGGGACTCTGTTGGCGGTGGCAGCCAGGTGGGAAGCACCATCACCAAGAACAGCGTCGAAGTCACCAATGGCCTGTTCAGCGTCAAGCTGGATGTAGACCAATCGGATTTCAATGGTCAGGGATTGTGGCTGCAAATGAGGGTGCGTCCCCAGAGTGGCAGTTGGGACCCCTGGATGGATCCCCGCCAGGATATACTGCCGGTGCCCTATGCCCTGAGCCTCAAGCCGGAAGCCCGAATTTCAGGGACAGTTGACGATAGCCCTGTCCTTTACGTCTCGAATGATGGTAGTGGTATTACCGCCGCGGGCTTATGGGCAACAAGCGTGAATGCCGCTGGAGTATACGGAGACAGCACCTATGGGATCGGTGTGAGCGGTGTTGGACATGATAACAGCATCGGCACGCAAGGCTATAACACGGGTAGCGGCATCGGTGTCAAAGGCTACAGCGCCAGCGGCACAGCCATCTCGGCTAGCGGCACTGGCGTCATCGAGAGCACCGCCGATAGTTACATTTTCATCTCCGGATACGAGTTTATCAGGAACGTGGATACCGACTCCACCAGATGGGACTGCCAGGGAAACGGCTCAGTGCAAATCTGGAGGGGCAGCACGACAGGCAACAAATTCATCTACATCCCAATCACCGTGCCGGGCGTCCTGTATGGCCAGAACGTGAAAGTTGAGCAGATCACCATATACTACAAGTGTCAGGATGGCACGCAGAACTATATCGGCAATACTTGTTTGTGGAAGCAGACCAGCGCTACTGGTTTTGTGGAGCTCGTAACTGACTATACCCACCGGACGAGCAATGCTGCCACCAGCTACACGCTGACGCTGACGAGCAACAACGAGCTCTCCAGCGACCAGGGCATTCTCTCCCTTCACGTGCGGCTGGACTTCGCTGATGATACCAACTACATCCAGCTCGGTGGGGTGAGGCTGCGGCTCGGCCACTATTGAGGAGGGAACTATGAGAACCAAAACTATGATTGCTTTGGCCGTCCTCCTCTGCGGTTCGCTAATGGTGGGTGGCGGGGTGTGGGCCATGTCCTCGGCTAACTACGCCATCAACTGGAATGTCATTGGAGGAGGCGGCGAGGCCGCAAGCTCAGATAACTACAACATGAGAGGCACCATAGGGCAGCCGACGGCGGAAACATCCTCTAGCCCCAACTATCAGCTAGGGTCAGGCTACTGGCACGAGATGGCAGCAACAGCGGGGAATACTCCACCGGTGGTAAGCAACCCAGTTGCCAGCCAGGAGTTAGGCACCGGCACAGTGGAAATTTCTTATGATGTTACCGATGCTGAGCAGGCTACAGTGACTATCAGCTTCCAGTACTGGTCTACCTGGCAGGACTGCATCACCACTACTGGGGAGGGAAGCGTCTCTATAGGGGCAGGCAAGGAGGGAACCTGGGATGCCAAGACAGATTTCGATGGGCAGTACCTCGCCGATTGCAAAATCAAGGTAATTGCCAACGATGGCCAGGCATCCTACAACATCGGTGAAGCTGAGAGCCCTACATTTGCCCTGGATACCAGGGATCCCACGGGATACGGTTGCAGCACACCGGCAAACGATGCCACTGATGTTTCGGGCAACCCGACCTTAACCGCTTTGGCTGCCTCCGACGACAGCCCACCTATATCCTATTGGTTTATACTTGCTGAGGATGCTGTGTTCACCCAAGGTATACAGGAGAGCGGCTGGCAGGAGGACGATAACACCTGGCTGCCGCCAACTACGCTTAATTACGAGGATGACTACTGGTGGAAGGTGAAGGCCAGGGATGCTTATGGCAATGAAGGCGATTATAGCCCTGCTTTCGAGTTCACCACGGCCAGTGCACCTCTAGAGCCAGTCATTGCTTTTGACCCCACTAGCCTCAGCTTCTCAGCTACCGAGGGCGGAGCAAATCCAGCAGACCAGACATTGGACGTCTGGAACTCAGGCGCTGACACGCTTGATTGGTCCATCAGCGATGATGCCGACTGGCTCAGCTTATCACCTGAAACCGGCAGCTCCATAGGTCCCGCCGATATAACCGAGGTCACCGTCTCGGTGGACATGACAGGGATGAGCGCCGGCAGCTATAACGCCACTATCACCATCACTGCCATAGCAGCTACTAATAGCCCGCAGGCAGTCCCGGTAGAATTAACAGTTAACCCTTCCACTGACGAAGATAATCCCCTGGTGGGTGTGGGACTGGACTCTATTTCGGACTGGTTGGTCATGGCCTATGGCTACAAGGCCGGTGAGGGTGTCGGCGGCTGGACAGTCTACAACCCTGCGTGGGCGGTGACGCATCCTGAGTGGAATACCCTTACCACGCTCTATATTCAGAGGGGCTACTGGATCGATCTAAGCCAGGCTTGTGATTTGACCTATGAAGCCAACACTTACGAGCTTGATGAGGGCTGGAACCTCATCGGCTGGTGCGGCGCTACCGCAGTCAGCCCTCCAGATCCTGAGGATACCCCCGATGCGGCTGTGGGACTGGACTCCATCGAAGAACAGTTGGTTATGGCCTATGGCTACAAGGCTGGTGAGGGTGTTGGCGGATGGACGGTCTACAATCCTGAGTGGGCGGCAGCACATCCTGAGTGGAATAGCCTCACCACGCTCTATGTGCAGAGAGGCTACTGGATTGATGTTGACCAGGCATCTAGCTTGGAATATGGCTCTCAACTCTACGGACTTGACGAAGGCTGGAATCTCATTGGCTGGCTTGGCTGGTAGAATGGTAACAAGCTTCGTGGGTGTAAAGACAAATGTTTACACCACCAGGCCTGCAGACTCAGAGGGGCGACCTTTTGAGGTCGCCCCTCCATTTACAGCCTTACATCCGTGGTATAGAACTACGAGCTGGCATTTCAAAGCCGGATTGAGAAATCAGAAGCCTAGCAGTTCCGGCAACGAATGAGGTGTCAAGAAAATAAGTCTAAGGAGTAGAAATGAAGAAAGTAGTGAAGAACAAGAAAACAATAGCCATAATGGCTGTTTGGCTTCTGGCTGTGCTTGTGGCTGCCACTGGGGTGGTACCAACTCCCGCAGTCATCGCTTATACCCCACCTACACCCGTGGAATCAATGATCAACTACCAGGGGCAGCTTAGGGACAGTGAAGGCAGCCCTGTGAGTGGCACTTATGATATGGAGTTCCAGTTCTGGGACTCTGTTAGCGGTGGCAGCCAGGCAGGAAGCACCATCAGCAAGAACAGTGTCGAAGTTGTCAATGGCCTGTTCAGCGTCAAGCTGGATATAGACCAATCGGATTTCAATGGTCAGGGGTTGTGGCTGCAAATAAGGGTACGTCCCCAGAGTGGCAGTTGGGACCCTTGGATGGAACCCCGCCAGGAGATACTGCCGGTGCCCTATGCCCTGAGCCTCAGACCGGGGGCGGTAATAAATGGAGACAGCGCTTATGGACTGTCCTCCATCACCACTGATAGGTACGGCCTATATGGCGAAAGCAGCCATCTCTCCTTGGGCGCTGGCGTTTTCGGGGCGAACACAGGGGGAATAGGCGACGGCATTCAAGCCGTGAGCGACGGCAGGGCAGGCATTTTTGCCAGTGGTGGAGGAGTAAATAGCTACGGTGGTTATTTCACCAGCGAGTACAACATCGGCGTCTACGGCACCACCAGCTCCGCTGGTTTCGAAACACCCGCCATCAAAGGTGAAAACGCCGGGGCGGGCTACGGTGTGTTCGGTCAAAGTGGTTTCGGCAGCGGTGTGCGCGGCGAGGGCTATACAGGGGTGTCGGGCGAGAGCAGCACTGGTATTGGTGTGTACGGCGAAGGGGCCCCTGGGGTGAAGGGCATGAGCGATACCGGCAGTGGCGTCCACGGCGAGAGCAGCGCTTCTACCGGCCGCGGCGTTTACGGCACGGCGCCCATGTACGGCGTCTACGGCAGGGCTACTGCCACAAGTACATTTGCACCAGGAGTCTACGGCACGAGCACTTCTGATTCAGGCATGGGGGTATATGGACACGCCAGCGCCGATAGCGGCTACACCTATGGCGTTTATGGCATCAGCTACTCGTCCCAGGGCTCGGGTCTGAACGGCTACGCCCCTGCCACCAGCGGCACCACCTTTGGCGTCCATGGCGTTAGCGACTCGTCTGACGGCTACGGTGTCTATGGCGGGGCACCCACTTATGGCGTTTACGGGTCGGCCTATGGCACCGGCAGCAGTTGCCACGGAGTATACGGAAGAACCTCTGGCGACTGGGGATGGGCTTCCGGCGTTTACGGCACAGCTTCTAAGGACCACGCGGATGGCGTTACCGGCTGGAACACCGCCGGAGGCACTGGCGTATACGGCTACAGCGTCAGCGGCGTCGGCGTGACTGCCAAGAGCGAAAGCGGCAATCTAATTGAAGCATGGGACGCTGATCCTTCGGACCTAAGATTCTATGTGGAGAATGATGGCGACGTCCACGCCGATGGCATGTTCTATTCTGGCAGCGTCGACTTGGCTGACATGCTGCCCGCAGTTGATGGGCTCGAGCCAGGGGATGTGCTGGTTGTTGGCCCCGATGGGAAACTAGCTCGCAGTGGCGAACCCTATGCCACCAATGTGGTCGGCGTCTACTCTACCAGTCCCGGCTTTCTCGGCATTGATGGCGATGATGAAGACCAGACAGGTAAGGTGCCTTTGGCCCTGGCAGGCCTCGTTCCCGTAAAGGCTACTGCTGAGAACGGCTCCATCAACCCGGGTGACCTGTTGACCAGCGCTTTCACGCCGGGCCACGCCATGAAAGCCACCGACTCCGAGGTTGGCACTATCATCGGGAAGGCACTTGAGTCCCTGGATGAGGGTACAGGCATCGTCAACATGTTAGTGATGCTGCAGTAGTAGAATGAAATGAGCAAGCCGAAAACAATAGCGCTAAGCATGACTTTGCTTTGCGGCTTGCTCATTGTCGGGGGCGGAGTATCGGCCGTGCCCTCAGATGACTACGCCACCAACTGGAATGTCATTGTTGGAGTCGGCGGCGAGCCCGCAGCCTCAGTAGAATCAACAGTTAACCCATCCACTGACGAAGATAATCCCCCTGTGGCTGTGGGACTGGACTCTATTGAGGACTGGTTGGTCATAGCCTATGGCTGCAAGGCCGGTGAGGGTGTCGGCGGATGGACAGCCTACAATCCTCAGTGGGCCATAACGCATCCTGAGTGGAATACCCTTACCACGCTGTATGTAAGCCGGGGTTACTGGGTTAGTGTAAGCCAGGCTTGTGACTTGACCTATGAAGCCAACACCTACGAGCTTGACGCAGGCTGGAATCTAATTGGCTGGCTACCCGGCTCAACTCGCCCGCCCACCACTGAGAAGATAGCCCTGTGGGACCTGAGCACAGGGCCGCACCTACGCGGCGCTGATATCTACCAGCGCCGCGTCTACCCCGAGCTGGACGGCTCCACCTTCATGGGACCCGGCCCCGTTGGGCCACCCTATACCCAGGATGACTTCGACCAACTGGCAGCGCGGGGCGCTAACTACGTCAATATCTCCCATCCTGGCCTGTTCAGCGAGACTCCGCCTTACACCCTGGACCAAGACATCCAAGGCAACCTGGACAATCTACTCGGCATAATCGCCAAAGCCGACATGTTCGCCGTCATCAGCTTCCGCACCGGGCCGGGCCGCAGTGAGTTCACTTTTTTCTACGGGGAAGATGACGACTGGTTCGACGAGAGTTACTACAATGATTCCCTGTGGCAGGATCAGGCGGCACAGGACGCCTGGGTCGCCATGTGGCGCTACACAGCCGAACGCTACTGTGACAACCCCATTGTCATCGGCTACGATCTGATGGTCGAGCCGAATTCCAATGAAGTCTGGCTGGACATCTGGGACCCGGAAGAGTTTTACACCAGCTACGGGGGGACCTTGTACGATTGGAACCAACTCTATCCCCACATCACCACTGCCATCCGCGAGGTGGATGCCCACACCCCAATCCTGATCGGCGGAATGAGCTATAGCGCCGTCGAGTGGTTCCCCTACCTCGAGCCAACCGGCGATCCGCGTACAGTCTACATGGCACATCAGTACGCACCGGTTCAATACACACACCAATTGCCACCCCTAGAACTCACTTATCCGGGGGTGTTCGATGCAGACTGGGATGGCGTTGACGACCAGTTTAATCGAAGCTGGCTGGACGACCTGCTCTCGACGATTGATACTTTCACGGCCACGTATGGCGTACCTGTGGCAGTGAACGAGTTTGGCCTCATGAGATGGGAGCCTGGTGCGGCTGACTTCATGGACGATCAGATGGACCTGTTTGAGCAGCGGGGCATGAACTATGCACTGTGGTGTTGGGACCCCTCGTGGGAAGAATGGGTGGAGCAAGTGGATGCCTTCAACTTCCGTCACGGCCCCGACCCTAACAACCACGCCGATGTCGAGTCGAGCGACCTCATTGACGTCATCGTTGAATACTGGGAGCGTAACATCATGCGCCCATCAAACACAACTTTTGCTACAGCAAATCCTCTAAGGAATGTACAGTTCTGGGCATGTCAACTTCAGGACATAAGTGAACCTGGCGCAGTTGATGCGCTTGCTGATTCTCATTATGACATGTTAGTTCTTGAGCCTACCAGAACGGACTGGTCATCTGATGATAAATACTTTGATACAAAAGGGATGATTGAAACACTGAAAAATACAAAAGCCAGTGATGGTATCCATGACAAGCTAATCATAGCTTACATTGACATTGGAGAAGCCGAGGATTGGCGATGGTATTGGACGTGGTCCAAAGAATGGCCACAAGGGGAGCCACCACCAGGCGATTGGCCGGATTATATTCTGACTCACGACCCAGATGGTTGGGAGGGAGACTATCCTGTGGCTTACTGGGATGAAAGATGGAAAGACATCGTCATATATGGCAGAAATCAGAATAGCAGCCCACACGGCAATTACAGCAGTCTTATTGATGAAGTCATTAAAGATGGTTTTGACGGCATCTATCTCGACTGGGTAGAGGGGTTTGAAAATGATGCCGTGATAGAAGAAGCACAAAATCAAGGGAAAGACGCGGCAGTCGAAATGATTGATTTCATCCAAGAGATGAGGGGCTATGCAGCACAGAGAATGCCAAATTTCATCCTCATTCAGCAAAATGCTGCTGCTCTATGTGATGGACATCCTGAGTTATTCTCCACAATCGATGCTATCTCCCAAGAGGCTATCTGGTATGACGGTGACGCCTTTGATGATTGGAACGCCCCGGACGGATATGATATCCCAAATGATTTGTCTCTCACGAATTACTATTTAGCCTATCTTGACCAATATAAAGTTGCAGGTCTTACTGTTTTCAATTGCGAGTATGCACTTGATTATGCCAACGATGCTTATAACAAATCCTACGATGAGGGGTATGTTCCCTATTGCACAAGGAGATCGTTGTCAAGGTTAACTACTACACCCCCTCCAGGGTTATAGAGATGATGGGGCCCATGAGATAGGCATTTCCCAGAAAGGAAGAAGAAACTTAGGACAGCAAGGCAGACGTCTTGTTGCTCAAGAAATCGCCCAAACTTATCAAATGACGGAGTGGCTAAACAGGGTCGCATTGCCTCCAGCCAGACTCTTTTTGACTGAACTAGGCACTGGCATGGACTCCCAGTTGTGGTGGTGTTTGGTATAATAAACATAATATGCGGTGGAAAGACCAGCCGCCAAGAGCATTCAGAAGAGGCGAGGAGCCCAGGCTGTCATGCTTGTCTCTCAGAGACGATTTTCACATGCTAGGCTAATCAGGTATCTATACTGCGGATTGTTCCCGCAGCGCTGTTAATGTCCAATCAGACAAAGGAGATGCAAACGCATGATTTCCAATCGAAGCAAAAAGCTTAAGGTAATTTGTTCCCTGGTTATTCTTGTTGCTATCGCGGTAATGCCTGTTGGGGGTATTAGTAATCCATCAGCTCAGGCTGCGGAACCACCACAATTACCAGTGACTCCCCTCAATCCCGATTTCCTTGAATTCCTGGAGAATCCACGACCGGAAAGCTTCTACGGTAAGCTTCCACCACCTGTGGACTTGAGCTATCTGAACGATATCCCTGTTGAGAAGGTGAAGGCGCTACCGCAGTCCTTGCCCAGCACCTTTGACTGGAGAACACAGGGCAAGGTTACCCCGGTGAAAGACCAGAACCCTTGTGGGACCTGCTGGGCTCACGGCGTGCTGGCTGCCGTAGAATCAGAGGTGCTTATCCAGGAGAGCGAGCCGTATAATTTCTCCGAGCAGAATCTGGTTTGCTGCACTGACCCATCTTGGGTTTATCTCACTGGCAATCGCTGCAACGCAGGTGGGTACTCCTGGCTTGCTGCAGATACATTGACCAAGAAAGGGACCAGGCTTGAGCAGTGCCAGCCATACAATACAGATACCATAAATACTGAAGCGTGCGATGACAGTTGTACCTCCATCAAGAGACTAACGGGCTATCGCCTCATAGCTGATTCCCCCCACATGACTGCTAAGGTAAAGAATGCCATTTACAGTGAAGGGCCGGTATCCATGTCATATTGCATGAATGAAGCGACTTACATGCACCCCGGGAGTGTTTACTACTGGCCAGATTGCTCTTACCTGACCAACCATCTTGTTTCCATTGTCGGCTGGGACGATACCGTAGCTCATCCCGAAGGTGGTGGATACGGTGCCTGGATTGTCAAGAATAGCTGGGGCACTGGCTGGGGAGACAACGGCTATTTCTACTTGTGCTATGGCTCAGCCAACATGGACGATGTGGTATCTTATCATTACGAGGACTACGATCCCAACGAGACGCTTTACTACTGGGACGAAGCTCCCATGTTGGGCATTGGCGCTGGGGCTGAAGGTGCTGATTCCCTATTGGGGGCCAATGTCTTCACGTCCGAGCAGAACGGCAGCCTTAGCAAGGTCGAGTTCTGGACCACGAGCAACAACGCCCAATATGAAATCTACATCTACCTCGATGGTGACCCTGCCGACGGCTTTCAGAATCTGGCTACATCACAGACAGGGACTTGCCAGGAGATGGGCTACTACTCCATACCGCTGGACAGCCCTGTCCCGCTGACCAATGGTCAGCCGTTCACTGTGGCGGTCAAAATGACCACGCCTGGCTGGGAATATCCCATGCCTGTCGAAGTTGATGAGTTCAGCGGCATGTGTACGCCACCCATACAGCTTGGCGTGTCCTTTGCCAGAGAGGATGGAGAGGAATGGACTGATGTAGGACTTCTAGGAGGCAATCTCTGCCTCCGGGCAGTAGTAACCTCAGGGGCTGTGGCCGAAACGATTCACGTTGACGATGATTTTGCTGACGATCCGGCAAATCACCAGTGGGATACAATCCAAGAGGGAATAGCTGATGCCAACGATGGAGACATTATCATTGTGCATCCAGGGACATACAATGGCTTCACGATTGAGAGCAAGAATGACCTGAGCATAATCGGCCAAGATGGCGTGACTGTAAATAATGCCAACATGTTTGTAGATGGGGTTGAGTGGTGGGCAATGGCTTATGTAAGAGACTCCGCAAACATCAATATTGAGGGCATTGTCTTTGACGGAAGCGAAATAGCGGTGAACATGCTTGAGGGCATCGCCTACGGTGATAGCACTGGAAGCATCACCGGTGTGACGGTGAGAAATATAACCAGCAGCGAATGGGCGCTGGGTGTGTGCATTTGGGGAGACGAAGAAGGCAGCACCGCTGTGGACATCTCTCAGCTCACAGTGGAGAACTGTGGCATGGGCATCATGGTCGGCAATGCTGAAACAAATCTTGACGGCTGTTCCATTACAGGGATGGCGCCAAATGGTGGCTACGGCATCGAAGTCATGGATAATGCCCAGGTGACTATGGAAAGCTGTGTTGTATGCGATTGCTGGAAGGAAGAACCCGAACCTGGAGAAGCGGGACTTGGCATAATGATAGGTCTAGCACAAGAATATGAAGCAATCTATGGCATAGCAGACGAACGCCCCTGCACAGTGGAGATGACAGGCAGCACTCTCTGCGACAGCAACTGCGGCGTAGCTGTTTACGACGATGGAAACTTAACAGCCCACTTCAACAATATTGCTGGAAATGACCTCAGCGGCGTTCACAATGCTGCTATCGAGGAGGTTGACGCCACCAACAACTGGTGGGGCGATGCCAGCGGCCCTTACAATGAAAGCACCAACCCTGATGGGAAGGGCGATGGAGTGAGCGATAATGTAGACTACTCCCCCTGGCTCAACGCCGAAATAACCCCTGCGGCTATCGGCCTCGACCCTATTAAGGCGGATTTGCTTATGGCCTATGGCTACAAGGCTGGCGAGGGTGTTGACGGATGGACAGCCTACGATCCCGACTGGACAGTAACCCATCCTGATTGGAATACCCTTACCATTCTGTTTGCGGGCAGAGGCTACCTGCTCAATGCGAACAAGAGTTGCCATTTAACCTATGGTAGCAACACCTACGAGCTTGATGCCGGCTGGAATCTCATTGGCTGGCTTGGCTGGTAATCAGTAAGAAGCAGAGAGCTTTGTTCATAGCATTGAGGCCAAGGCTTGAATACAACAAACGTAGGCGCGGGATAGTGACCCGGCCGTATGTGCCTAAAGGCGCAAAACTACATCTTTTCGTGTAGAGGCGACGGCCTCCCTAAGAAATCGTACAACATATCGCCAATCATATGAACGCAGCCTATTGACAAAGAAAATCCATAAGCTACAATACGTCTGATAGTTGATTTTGGAGGTGAGTTGTGAGTAAAGCAGGGAAATCTCTTCCAGTCTCGGCCTTAGCACTGGTGTTGCTTCTGGCAGTGGCGATGGCAAGCACCGTGGGGGCAAATCCTGATGAGCTTCATGTTGGTCCTGGTCAGCCCTATGCAACAATCCAGGCGGCCATTGATGCTGCCTCCGATGGCGATACCATCACTGTGCACCCGGGGACATACAATGGCTTCACGATTGAGAGCAAGAATGACCTGAGCATAATCGGCCAAGATGGCGTGACTGTAAATGATGCCAACATGTTTGTAAATGGGGGTGAGTGGTGGGCAATGGCTTATGTAACAGACTCCGCAAACGTCAATATTGAGGGCATTGCCTTTGACGGAGGTGAAATCGAGGTGAGCATGCTTGAAGGCATCACCTACGGTGATAGCACCGGGAGCATCACCGGTGTGGCGGTGAGAAACATAACCAGCAGCGAATGGGCGATGGGTGTGTGCATTTGGGGAGACGAAGAAGGCAGCACCGCTGTCGATATTTCACAGCTCACAGTTGAAAACTGCGGCATGGGCATCATGGTCGGCAACGCTGAAACAAACCTTGACGGCTGTTCCATTACGGGGATGGCGCCAAATGGCGGCTACGGCATCGAAGTCATGGATAATGCCCAGGTGACTGTGGAAAACTGTGTTATATGCGATTGCTGGAAGGAAGAACCCGAACCTGGAGAAGCGGGACTTGGCATAATGATAGGTCTAGCACAAGAATATGAAGCAATCTATGGCATAGCAGACGAGCGCCCGTGCACGGTGGAGATGACAGGCAGCACTCTCTGCGACAACAACTGCGGCGTATCCGTTTACGACGATGGAAACTTAACAGCCCACTTCAACAATATTGCTGGAAATGACCTCAGCGGCGTTCACAATGCTGCTATCAAGGAGGTTGACGCCACCAACAACTGGTGGGGTGATGCCAGCGGCCCCTACAACGAAAGCACCAACCCCGATGGGAAGGGCGATGGAGTGAGCGATAATGTAGACTACTCCCCCTGGCTCAACGCCCAAATAACCCCTGCGGCTATCGGCCTCGACCCTATTAAGGCGGATTTGGCTATAGCCTATGGCTATAAGGCTGGCGAGGGTATTAACGGATGGACAGTCTACGATCCCGACTGGGCAGTAACCCATCCTGAGTGGAATACCCTTACCACCCTGTATGTGGGCAGGGGCTACTGGCTCAATCTGAACAAGAGTTGCGATTTGCCCTATGGCAGCAACACCTACGAGCTTGATGCCGGCTGGAATCTCATTGGCTGGCTTGGCTAGTAGAAGTCCTATGGGGGGCTTCCAACAGGCTACTCCCCGGTGCTATAATTAGATTTGGGCTCATGCAAAAAGGAGGTAATCTGATGAAACACGGGAAAATGTTCGGTCTGGTAGCGATGGTGCTGCTTCTTGCCTGCTTGGCAGCAATTCCAGTAATGGCTCAGTCAAACCCCCAGCTATCCCAGGGGGTTGTCAGCCCTTCAAGTGGCAGTTCATCAACTGATTTCGACTACTATGTCAGCTACTATGATGCTGATGGTGATAGCCCTGTCGTAAAGCAAGTATTCATAGATGGCTTGCCTTACACTATGAGCCTCTCTTCTGGCTCGCCGGCTAATGGTGTTTATAGCTATGGGCCTAAGAATCCTGGCATCGGTAGTACCCATGAGTACTACTTCTATTTCTACGATGGCAAAGATGGTGAAGCCAGGCTGCCTATAACCGAGAGCTACTCTGGGCCGCTGGTTACCCCATCGTTTGCTGAGGACAATCCAGACACGGCTGAAGGGTTAGCAAGTATTCTAGACAAGCTGGTCATAGCCTATGGGTACAAGGCTGGCGAGGGTGTTGACGGATGGACAGTCTACGATTTTGATTGGGCAGTGACACATCCTGAGTGGAATAGCCTTACCACGCTGCGTGTGCAGAGGGGCTACTGGCTCAGCGTAAACGAGGCTTGTGAACTGGAATATGGTGCTCAGGCTTATCAGCTTGATGAAGGTTGGAATCTTATTGGCTGGGTTGGCTGGTAGATAGGCCAAGGTAGGGCAACAATCTTCTGACTCAAACTATATGAAGGGCCTCCCAGAGCTCAGTTACCCTGGATTCAAGCCCATTCAGGCTTCCGTCGTTGTAAATTACCGCATCGGCATGTTTCGCCTTTTCTTCCGCCGGCATCTGCGATTTGAGCCGGGCTAAGATCTGCAATTGACCTAATCCTTGCTGTTCCTTAACCCTCTGGACTATTACTGCCTGTGGAGCCACCACCAGCCACACCCTGTCTACCAGATCTCGCCAACCGGCCTCAATGAGCAGCGTAGCTTCTACCGCAACGACTTCAACCCCCCGGCGGCGACAAGCTGCAATCCTCTCCTTAGCTAAACGGTATGCTCTGGGGTGGACTATCTGGTTCAGTTGTGCCAAAGCATTACGGTCGGAAAAGACTATCTGCCCCAGTTTCTGGCGGTCAATCTCCTCATCAGGTTTGACTATATCCCTCCCGAACAGCTCAACCAACTCACGCCAGATTTGGCTATGCGGTTTGTAAGCCTCATGACCCAGCCTATCGGCATCAACGACCCTGGCCCCCAGTCTGGCCAGAATCTGGCATACCGTGCTCTTGCCACTGCCGATATTACCAGTTACCCCGATGACAACCATCTTCTGTGTCTCAATTATAGTATGTTATGAGGCTTAGTGCACTGTGAGATTGCCACAGTGGCTCCTCGCTCCCTGTCATTACGAGGAGCGGCAGCGACCAAGCACTCTCCGGTAACCGCGCAATCGCACCCTTCGCCGGCAATCATAGCAAGCCATTATGTCAAGACAATCCGTGGTGCTATAATATCCTTAATGGAAAGAGAGGCCATGCTCTATGAGAAGCTGCCTGGCAGCAGAGTGCAATGCCATGTTTGCCAGTGGCGATGCACCATCAACCCCGACAAAATGGGCGTCTGCCGTGTGCGCATTAACCGAGACGGCGCTCTCTACACCATGAACTATGGCGAGGTATCCTCGCTAGCCAGCGACCACATCGAAAAGAAGCCTCTATTTCACTTCTTCCCTGGCACCTTCGCCTTTTCCCTGGGTACCTGGGGCTGCAACTTTCATTGCCAGGACTGCCAGAACTGGGAGATTGCCTGTGTTGATATTCCAGCCAGTTCTCAGTATTTATCCCCTGAGCAGGAGATAGAGTTGGCCCGGAGACATCATTGCGCTGGAATTGCCTGGACTTATAATGAGCCCTCGGTGTGGTTTGAGTATACTCTGGATTCAGCCAGGCTGGCCAAGAAAGAGGGCCTGTACACCGTTTATGTCACCAATGGCTACCTAACCCCTGAGGCTCTGGATGCTATCGGTCCGTGGCTCGATGCCTGGAGGGTTGATATCAAGGGGTTTACCGACGGATTCTATCGAAAGCTGGCTAAGATTCCTCAATGGCGGGGCATTCTGGATGTAGCCAAGCGGGCCAAGGAGAAATGGGATATGCATGTCGAGGCGGTGACCAACATCGTTCCCACCATGAACGACGATGAGGAGCAGCTCACCGGGATTGCCACCTGGATACGGGACGAGTTGGGAGAACTGACTCCCTGGCACGTAACCCGGTTTTATCCCATGCACAATTTGAATCATTTGCCGCCTACCCCGGTAGCCACCCTGGAGAAGGCTTATCAGATTGGCAAGAGGCTTGGGCTGAAGTTTGTTTATCTGGGCAATGTTCCTGGACATCAATACGAAAATACCGTGTGCTATTCCTGTGGCAACATGAACGTTCGCCGCATTGGTTACGACACCGAGGTGGTGGGCCTTAACGGCTCCAAATGCAAGTCCTGCGGCGCCGAGCTTAACTTCAGGACAAAAATTTCCTCTCCCCTCTAGGGAGAGCATTTTTGCTAAGGGCTAAAAGCGGAGAATGAGGGGGAAGGTGAAAAATCGAACAACAAGCGCTGCTCGTCAGCTTCGGCAAAGGCAAACAGAGGCCGAACAGGCCCTGTGGGCGAGATTGAGGAACAGGCAATTAGGAGGCGTGAAGTTTCGCAGGCAGCAGCCCATAGGTCGCTATGTCGTCGATTTTTGCCAGTTTTGAAAAGCGAGTCATAGTTGAAATTGACGGTGGCCAGCATAACGAGTACGAGGCAAGGGAGAGGGATGAAGAGAGGACAGCGTGGCTGAAGGAGCGAGGCTATCAGGTTCTGAGATTCTGGAACAATGAAGTACTGATGAATATGGAAGGGGTACTAGAAGGGATAAGACAGGCTTTAGAGTGAGTGTTCACCCTCACCTTACTCCTCTCCCCTCTAGGGAGAGGAAACATATGGTGAGCACAACCCTCTCCCCTCTAGGGAGAGGGGGCAAGGAAGGTTTCATGACTAATATCCTAATCCTCCCTCCCCTAGCGGGAGGGAGTTAGAGGGAGGGGGAAACTTGCAGAGCTTATGGCGTATACTATAATCACTCTCTCCTAAAGAAAAGGGGTTATAATAAGCTAACATGCTAATCCTCCCCCCTAGCGGGAGCGAGTTGCAAGGAGGGGATATGAAACAGGAAGTTCATCCCATAGTGAAACTGGCTAGGCACACCGTGGAAAGCTATGTTCGTGAAGGCAAGGTTCCCGAGCCGGAGGAGTTGACCCCGGAAATGACCGAGCGGGCTGGCGTCTTTGTCTCAATACACAAGCATGGAGGGCTGCGAGGCTGCATTGGCACCTTTGAGCCAACCAAGGCCAACGTGGCGCAAGAGATTATAGCCAATGCTATCAGCTCAGCTACCAGGGACCCTCGCTTCCCACCGGTAGCCGCCTCCGAGCTCGATGACCTGGAGTATAACGTGGATATCCTCACTGAGCCTGAGCCGGTCAAGGACCAGAGCCAGCTCGACGCCAGGCAATACGGGGTCATTGTACAGAGCGGCGTCCGCAGAGGGCTGTTGCTGCCCGACCTGGAGGGCGTGGATACGGTTGACCGGCAAATAGAGATTTGCCGGCTCAAGGCCGGAATGGCTCCTGGCGAACCGGTTGCCCTTTACCGCTTCCAGGTGAGGAGATTCAGATAGTGGGTCTGGAAGTGCCCCTTTTCGACTTACAGCCAGAGGCGGCTTCGGTTAGCCCTGCACCTCTGGCCGCCAGGATGCGCCCGCAGAGCTTCGCCGAATTTGTTGGCCAGGAGCACCTGGTGGCAGCAGGACGGGTGCTTAGAAACTGCATTGACGCAGAGCAGATGCCATCAATAATTCTCTGGGGGCCGCCGGGAAGTGGCAAGACCAGCTTGGCTTATGCCATTGCCAGCAACACCAAATCGCATTTCAGTTCGCTGACTGCCGTCAGCGCTGGTGTGGCTGACTTGCGCCACATCACCACCGAGGCCAGCCAGCGGCTAAGCCTGTCAGGACAGCGGACAATACTGTTTATTGACGAAATTCACCGCTTTAATAAGGCACAGCAAGATGCCATCCTCCCCTTTGTAGAGAATGGCACCGTAGTCCTTATTGGGGCCACTACCGAAAACCCTTCCTTTGAAGTCATATCTCCCTTACTTTCACGATGTCGTGTTTTCCCACTGAACCTGCTAACCAGCGAACAGATTCGGCTTATTGTGGAGCGGGCGATAAAGGATGCGGAAAGGGGGCTGGGAAAGTTGAAGCTGACCCTGGAGGAGAATGCCCTGGACCATTTGGCAGTCATGTCCAACGGTGACGCTCGCATAGCTCTTAACGCATTGGAGATGACCGCCTTCGCCACTTTGCCTGACAGCGATGGTCAACGCCGAATAACGCTGCCCAGTATCGAGGAGGCATTACAGCGTCGAGCTTTGCTTTATGACAAGAGCGGCGACCAGCACTATGACATTATTTCAGCGCTGCACAAGTCTCTGCGTGGCTCTGACCCTGACGCCGCTTTATACTGGCTGGGACGCATGATTGAAAGTGGTGAAGACCCTCTTTACATTGCCCGCCGCCTGGTGCGCTTTGCCTCGGAGGACGTGGGCGTGGCTGATCCTCAGGCCCTGGTGTTAGCCGTAGCCGCCCAGCAGGCAGTCCACTTCGTCGGCATGCCCGAAGGCAACCTGGCTCTGGCTGAGGCGGCAGTATACCTGGCTACCGCACCCAAGAGCAACTCTCTGTATCAGGCCTACTCTCAGGTGCAACAGGATATAGCGCACAGCCGAAATGAGCCAGTGCCGCTCTGGCTGCGCAATCCAGCTACACCATTGATGCGGCAGATGGGATACGGTCAGGGTTATAAGTATGCCCATGATTACCCCGGGCATTTTGTGCCGCAGCAGCATTTGCCCTCGGCCCTTCAGGGAAAGCGCTACTATATTCCCAGCGACCAGGGCTATGAGACAGCAATTGATGCCAGGCTTAAAGCCTGGAGCACGAGAAGGAATCAACCTCAACCAGGTCACAAATGATAAACACTGTGCTATAATCTGCAACCACAGGGAAGAGAGGTATCTTGGCTAAGTTCCTACTGGCACCGAGAGACACGAAGTTTTATGACCTGTTCGAACAGGACACCGCTAATCTAGTCACCGCCGCAGAGAAGCTGGTGGACATGTTTGACAACTACACGGATGTTCAGGCTAAGGCCAACGAGCTCAAGAATCTCGAACACCAGGGTGACACTATCACTCACCTGATAATACAGCGGCTGCATTCTACCTTTGTTACCCCCATAGATAGAGAGGATATCGCTCTGCTGGCCCATAGACTGGATGATGTAATGGATTTCATTGAGGCTGCCGGCAGAACAGCCTTCCTGTACCGCATTACCCAACCGACGGAACGGGCACGAGAGCTGACTTCAATCGTAGCCAAGATAGCCTATAAATTGAATCAGGTGCTGCCTCGTTTGCGTCACCGTAACCAGTTCCCACAGATTCTCGAGGAGTGTGTGGAGATGAACAGCCTGGAAAACGAGGCTGACGATGTCCATCATGCCGCCCAGGCTGAGCTGTTTGCTGTTTGTTCCGACCTGAGCGAGATAATCAAATGGCGCGAAATCTACCAGCATCTGGAAGACGCCACCGACCGGGGTGAGGACGTGGCCGATATCCTTGAAGGTATAGTCCTGAAGAATGCCTGACCCCCTGGCGCTGTTAGTTCTGATAATCGCAGCCGCCATTGTCTTCGGCATCGCCAACGGGGCTAACGACGCTGCCAACGCTATCGCCGCAGTAATCGGTACTCGTACCCTGTCTCCCCGGGCAGCCATAATTTTGGCCACCGGTTTCAATTTTGCCGGCGCAGCCACTGGCACGGCGGTGGCCATGACCATCGGCAAAGGCATCGTTGACCCCGAAGCGTTGACCATAACCATCGTGCTCGCTGGGGTCGGGGCCATCGTTATCTGGGCCATCCTGTCCACGCGTTACGGCATGCCGATTAGCCTGACTCATGGACTGATTGCCGGCCTGGTGGGAGCTGGCCTGGCCACGGGCGGTAGCAGAATCATCGTCTGGGCGGTTCTCGCCAGGGTGTTTTCCGCCGTCGCCATCGCTCCCCTCCTCGGTCTTGCCGGCGCTTTCGCCCTCATGCTGGCCATATTATGGCTGTTCCACAAAACTCCCCCCGACAGGGTAACAGGTGCCTTCAGAAACCTCCAAATTCTTTCGGCAGCCTTCCTGGCTTACAGTCACGGCAAGAACGACGGCCAGATGCCCATTGGCTTAATCTGCATGGCACTCATGCTCTACCATGGCTATGGCCAGTTTCACATCCCTTTCTGGGTAGTGATAGTCTCGGCAGCCTCAATTAGCTTTGGTACCTTTATCGGCGGATGGCGAGTTATCAGGACACTGGGGTTAAGGATGACCACACTTCGCCCCGTCCATGGCTTCGCTGCTCAAGCATCAGCGGCTACTATCATCGAAACGGCCTCGCACCTCGGCATTCCAGTAAGCACCACACACTGCATAAGCACCGCCATTATGGGGGTGGGTGCCACCAGGCGCCTTTCCGCAGTAAGATGGGGCATAGCCAGGGATATTGTGCTGGTCTGGATTCTGACCTTCCCTGCCTGCGGCATCCTCGGCTGGCTGCTGGCACGGCTGTTACAGACCGCCCTCTAAGGCGGGGATAAACCCCGCCACTACGACTCTTATCTCGTAGGGTCGGGGCTTGTCCCCGACCGGGGTAGCGGGGAAGAAACGCGGCCGTTCCGTCATCCCGCTGGGAGGGCACCAGGCCCTCCCCCAAAATATTTCCTCTCCCTTGACGGGAGAGGATTAAGGTGAGGGTGTATCAAAGGGAGGCCCTCCTGTCACCCTCCCCTTATTTGGCAAGGGACGGCTCGGGGCTTGTCCCCGACCTTCCTCTCCCTTGACTGCGGGCTCCTCGCTGATAGACTAACCAAAGCGGAGTGCGCTTCGAATACCTGCCTCTGTTTGGCAAGGGATGGGTGGGGGACGAGCCCCCAGCCTGTTTCTCGGCGACAAAAACCCCTTGTTCTCTTAGAACACCCGTGCTACGATTTACCTCCGCTAGATGAATAGTAAGCATTCGACAAGGAAGGGAGATTGATGTGAAGCTTCTAAAGCTAGCCTTAGCGCGAGAAAACTATGAGCTGGCAGCTCATATCCTTGTTTACGGGCTGATAAAGGCCAGTGTAGGAATGAATGAGGAAAATAACAAAGATATCGGGGACAAACATCAGCGAGAAAAGAAAAAGAGGGGCTCAGCCAGGCAACAAGAACGCAGTTAAGCACGGCTTCTACAGCAAGGCGCTCCTTGAGGCAGAGAGGATAAGCCTGCAGCAAGCCGTCGAGGTTGAAGGCGTTGATGAGGAGATCGCTTTGCTGAGATATAAACTGGCCGAGCTGGTACAGAATTCCCCTGACCGCATCGATTTACAGGTTGACATAGCCAGTGCTATCGCCAGGCTGGTTAGAACCAGATATCAGATAAGCAAAGAGCAAAAGAAGTCACTCAAGGAAGCCATCGCTAAGGTGCTCGCCGAGGTGGCAGCGCCCCTTGGAGTCGGCGTCGGCATGGGCATCAGCATGAAGCTGAAATGAAGCTCCGACCATATCAACAGGAAGTAGCCAGGGCGGTGTTAGATAGCGTCCAACATGGCCAAGGGTTGACCTTCTCAGTGGAGATAGCCAGGCAGGGTGGTAAAAACGAGCTATCGGCCCATCTGGAACTGCTGCTGTTAACCCTCTACATGGCCCAGGGAGGCAATCTGATAAAGTGCTCGCCCACTTTCAAACCCCAGACCATAATATCTATGCAACGATTGAAGCAACGCCTGGACGAGTTCGGTTTTGACGGCATTTACCGCACCGACATGGGCTACATCATCGCTCTGGGCAATGCCCGCCAGATATTCCTGTCAGCCGAGCCATCATCCTCAGTGGTGGGCCACACCGCCAATATCCTGCTGGAAATAGATGAATCCCAGGATGTCAGCAAGGAGAAATACAGCAAAGAGTTCCGTCCGATGGGCTCGTCGGCCAACGTTAGCACCCTCCACTATGGCACCACCTGGGACGACAGCACCTTGCTCGAGGAGATAAAGCAAATCAACCTTGACCTGGAGAGGAGGGATGGCCTCAGGCGCCACTTCAGATATGATTGGCACCAAGTGGCCAGGTGTAACCCAGAGTATGGCAAGTTTGTTGAGGCGGAGAAAAGCAGATTGGGGGAAAACCACCCATTGTTCAGGACTCAGTACGCTTTACTGCCCATTGAGGGAAGGGGTAGGTTGTTGTCACGACAGCAAGTCGCCTTGATGCTTGGCAACCACCAAAGGTTATCCCGTCCCCAAGATAACAAGGTCTATATTGCCGGCATAGACCTGGCTGGAGAAAGCCAACTCGAAGTGTCATTGCCAGGAGCGCCAGCGACGAAGCAATCCCAGGGGATTGCCACGCCTTCCGCTCGCAATCAGGGAACAAAAGGGCAGGACTCCACCGTCATCACCGTTGCTGAACTTGGCACAACACCAGCCTCGCCAAACAGAGGGCAGCCTGGGGTCGAACTGCCCTGCCTGACAGTGGTCGAGCAATACCAATGGACCGGCATTGCCCACTCACAGCTATACTCTCAGATGGTGGCTATACTGAGGAAATGGGACTGTCAGCGGATAGTAGTGGATGCCACCGGCATTGGTCAGCCGGTGGCCAGCTTTCTGAGAAAGGAGCTGGGCAGCAGAGTAAAGCCATTTACCCTGACTCAAAAAAGCAAGTCCAGTCTGGGATTTGATCTATTGTCATTCATCAACTCCGGCAGACTCAAGCTCTACCAGCAGGATGGCTCCCCGGAGTACCAGCAAATGATGTTTCAGCTAGAGAGAGCCAGGGCACAATATCGGCCAAACCAGTTGATGAACTTCTATCTTGACCCCGAGGAAGGACATGATGACTTTCTCACCAGCCTGGCGTTGCTGGTTACTGCCGCCAGCGAGTTCAGACCCCGTCAGGCCAGGGGCTCACTCAGGACAGGCTAGGTAGCTTATCACAAATCGCCCCCAGCTCTCTCAACTTCTTCCCCCGTGGCCCTTAACAATGAAGCGGCAAACTGCTTCTCAGAGCCAGCCACACCACAAAGGATTGGACTACACACTGTCAGCTAACGATGCAGCACCGGCTCCATAGCCGACTCCCCCACACTATCCTAAGCTCTTCGCTGCTGTTGTCCTTGCCCATCACAAAGTAGGCAGTCCCCTACCCAGCTCAGCCAGGGCCTCGATTCTTCGGTGCGTTTCCTCTATCTGCTCCTTGTGTTCCTCACCGTATTCAGTTGCTCTCTCGTAGAAATCTTTTATCTTGGGCACAAAAGACAGATGGGATAGTATCAGGGTGATATCAACGAAGTGCTTCTCTCCCGGGAAGTCGCCACCTCTGACTACAGCACCTGGAGCCATCTCGCTGATGTAATCGCTGACGCCCTTGACCATGTCCATGTTCATTTCCCTCGCCGGGCCAGACATGAGATATACCGCTTTGGCGGCATCCTTGGGATTGCAGCTAACGGAAAGGTCAGATAAAGTAGCATCCAGCGCCTGCGAGCCCCTGAAGCTTTCCACCGCTTTATCGCGGAAGTGCTTCTTCCTTATCTCCCAGGGAAAGCGAAATGCAGGAAGCTCGGTCCTGCCGATGCCAATCGCTGTCCAGCCCTCCAAAGAGGCAATCAAATCCCCGGCATCTATTGTCCTGGCTCCCACATACTTCCGCTTGGTCACCTCGCCAGCACAGAGCAAGTCATAGAACGGCTCAACGATGAACCTGTTTATCCGTTCCATGTTGTTAATCAGGCTGGCATCCTTTCTGACATACCTCTGGTTATCAGCCAGGAAAACAGCATCCACGTTCTCATAGGTGGATTTCAGGCAGGTAGCCGCATTGTACACGCTCCTGGCCTCGCTGAATTGCTCATGTTCAAAAGGTAGAACAGCAAGGGCATAGACTGGCTTGTTCATGTATCTCTCCCTGATCATCTTGGCCAGCACCGGGAGAGCCCCTGAGCCGGTGCCGCCGGCAACGCCAGCGATGACCAGAAAGGCGTGGGTCTCATAAAAGTCTCGCTTCGATTTCATGGCATCCATCACCTTATCGCCATCTTCCTTAGCTAATTGGGCGCCCAGCTCGTTTATCTTGCCCACTCCATGTCCCAATGTCTGGCGCAACCCCATCAGTATCCGGTGCCCATAATCATTCTTGATGAACCTCAGCCCGGTCAGGTCCGCCTGGTCTGTATTTGCGGCGATAACGATGGGAGCTATGGTCGCCCTACGCTCAGTATGTGCCTTGATGTTCATCCGGGCAAAGTTGTCAGCGATACGACAACCACATTGTCCTACTCCAATAACCGCTAATTTCATTTTTCCCTCCTAAATTTCAATCTACGCCTCTCTTCGCTTAATCATAAGGTGCGCCTCTTCTGGTCAACAGGAAAACCAGAGCACCGACGAGCACCACCAGGCCAGCCACCGAGGCAATAAAAGCCCAGAAAGGCAACAGGCCCGACTTAAACGAGTAGGGCGTGGTCCAGCCGCTGTCGTTCATGGCCCCATCCACCGCTCTTACTCTCCAGTAATAGGTGCCATAGCTCAGACCCTCCATCTTGCTTAGAGCGTAGCTAGTCTCAGTTAGTCCCGTTTTAGATATCAGCACCTGAGCCAAGTCCGGGCTTGTTCCTACCTGCAAATCATAGCTGACTCCACTAACATCTTCAACCGCCTTCCACTGGAAAACAGGAGTCACCTTGCTTACCATACCGAGCCTCACGCCATTGGCCGGCGAGCTAAGCGATGGTGTAGCCGGTGCCTCTGATTCCATAACGAAGGTGAACGAAACTGTAGTCGCATCGTAGGTAACTATCACGGTGTGGTCCGTGGTATGCGTCGTCTGGCTATGCTCGGCGGCAAAGCTAAGGTCTGATAAGGTTCCCTTGCCGGTGGTAGTGCCGCTACCTTTACTTACCCCGTCATAAGTAACAGTTACCGATTCATTAGCCGGGAAACCCTTGCCACTGACAGTTAACGTCGTGCCCACATCTCCCGTCTGCGGAGACAGTGCTACTCTCGGAGTCACCTCAAACTCCAGCGCATCAATGTCCTTTTCCTTGGTCTTGTATCCCTCAGCGGTCACCTCGTAGTTGCCCTTGGCCGCCTCGGGCACCGTGAACGTTCTCCTCCAGCAACCATACTCATCAGCCGTGATGCCCCCGACTACCCTCTCGCCATCCAACAATACCTGAATATCAGTCTCCTCATCCTCAAACCCGCTGCCGCTGATAGTGGCGCTGTCGCCCGGCGAGCCCTCCGTATCCTCCAGGCTTATGCCTGGCTCTACCTCAAATTCCACCCCCATGATCTCACAATCGGCAATATCGTCGTTCTCATCGCCCACAGCGTAGACCCAGTGACTTCCCTTGCTCGCCGATGGCACCGTAAAGCTAACTTCTTCTTGCCATTTCCCGAGGTTGTCTATGTCAGTCTCCATATCGATATCGCTCGACCCGGCCACCACATACAGGTCGTCATCATCATAATCATCATCTGGGTCTTCCAGGTAAAATCTTATCTCAATCTCGGACTCGTCCTCATCCCATCCAGTGCCCATAACCTTGACCTCGGTCCCTTCCGGCCCCTGGTCCTCGTCTATCTCTATATACGGGTAAACACTAACCTGTACCGTGTCAACGTCGTCATCCGGGTCATCGTCGTCACAGATTAGAATGTCATGCTCACCAGAACAGCTATTCGGTATCTCTAGGTCGTAGTCAAATTCGTAACGGTCGTCTACGTCATCATATTCATCGTAGCGGATCTTCTCGTAGGGCCAATCATCTTTATCCTCCCCAAATAGTTCGTAGTAGACGTACATATAGCTGCCATGACTCCCGGCCCACGACCCATATACCCTTATCTCGTCACCCACATAGCCACCATCAGAGCCAACCGTTCCCCCGGAAACACGGAAGGACCCGGCCGCCTCCACCGGGCTGGCCATAATAGGAACAACCATCAGACAGATAGCCATGGCGATAGCCAGTCGAGACAATACTTTCATTTAATCCTCCTCTACCTCGCCAGATAACGGGACGAGACGGCGAGGGACTGTTTTATTTTCCATTTCTTCGTTCACTCTATATTATAAACGAAAACATGCCCCAAAAGTAAATGGCTTATTTCGTCTGTGCCTCAAAATTCCACAGCTTCACCCCCGCCTAATCAGCCACCGTCCCCTTTCGTCAATCCCCCCCCTCACCTCCCCCCACACCCTAGCATCAGCCAACTCTCTCTGGCCTTGAGCCAGCCCCCTTTGCCCACATCAAGGTTACTAGGTATATTGCCACAAGATTAGCATAGCTAGGCCATAAGGTCAAATAATCCACAGCGTAGGGTCGGGGCTTGTCCCCGACCTTCCTCTCCCTTGACGGGAGAGGATTAAGGTGAGGGTGTATTAAGGGGAATGCCCTCCCGTCACCCCGCTGGGAGGGCACAAGGCCCTCCCCTACGATATTTCCTCTCCCTTGACGGGAGAGGATCAAGATGAGGGTGTATTAAGGGGAATGCCCTCCCGTCACCCCGCTGGGAGGGCACAAGACCCTCCCCTACAATATTTCCTCTCCCTTGACGGGAGAGGATCAAGATGAGGGTGTGTTAAGGGGAATGCCCTCCCGTCACCCCACTGGGAGGGCACAAGGCCCTCCCCTACAATATTTCCTCTCCCTTGACGGGAGAGGATTAAGGTGAGGGTGTATTAAGGGCAGGCCCTCCCCTACGATTATGCTTTGGAATTTGGATTTGTCAAACAGGCGGGCATAAATCCCGCCACTACGATTACGCCGTCGGCGGCACGGGGCAAAAAGAGGAAGGGGGCTTTCTCAAGCCCCCTTCCTGGAGTGTCTCAGTCTAAGCCGATTACACCCTTCGGGTTCTGAAGATCAGGACTATGACCACGATCACCAGAACAGCACCAATGCCGATAACTACCCACACCCACGCTGGTGTTCCCTGCGCGGGTGGCCAGTTCACTACCAGCTCAGGGTATTCAGGCACTTCTTCTGGCACCACTTCGACCATCGTCCTGAAGGTGGCTATCGAGCTTCCGCTCAGCACTTTGCCGCCCTTCATCGCCTTAACCTTCCAGGTATAACCAGTATCGTAGCTGAACTTTCCACCGTAGACGTAGGAAGTCTCACTCAGCCCTGTCTTGGCCTCAAGGTCCGCCCCTGCGGCATCCATCAGGGTCAAGTCGTAGCCGGTAGCCTCAGCCACCGACGTCCAGGTGAACACCACGCCTGCCAGAGGCACACCGGTAGCGCCGTCCTCAGGAGCAGTCAACTGAATGGCGCCGCCCGGGCCAGCCTCGACGGTGAACTTCCAGCCATCGGACCACCAGCTGCGGATGGTCTCAGCATCGTCATCAGCCTTGATGACCCTGACCTTCCACCAGTAGTCCTGGTTGCAGTCGAGGTCGCCTTGCGCTATTACGATGCTTTCGTCATCCACATCAAGCCCATCATACTCGTCTCCCGACACCGCTCCAGTAATTGGATAATCGAAGTCCTCGTCCAGAGCTATAGTCAGCTCGTAGGTGGATGAGTTGCACAGCTCATCCCACGCCAGGATGAATTCCTCGTTATAGCAGTAGCACGGGTCGGCAGGAACCATAGACCCATCAGAAATCTTGGACAGGTCCACGTTGTCCTTAGACAGGCAGTCCTCGTAGTTGTACAGGTTCTCTTCGCCCTCTTCGAGGTCATACGCGGTCATGTTTATGGCCCACAGCAAGGGGTCTCCACAGATCTTCAGTGCGCTGGGCTCGGCAGTGAAGGCCTCCCCGTTCAAACCATTCTCCAGGTAATCCCAGTAACTAGCCTTTGGTTTATCCTTGCACGGGGACAGCCAGCGAGCCATGCCGCCCTCATAGACGGCGTAGATGACGCCGCCGTTGTCGGCATCAGTCATCGGATTGTCCCTGTCCAGAACCACCCCGTAGTAATCCTGACTGGTAGCCTTGAGGTCTTTCCAGCTCGTGCTGTCGTCAACAACCCATCGCCATACGCCCTGCTCGCCATCGGTGACCGCGGCGTAAACGGTGTCGTTGTCCTCGAAGTAGGTGTCAAAGGCAACATGCACCAGGCCATCGCTGCCCAGTTCGCCCTTGTCACCCAGTCTGCTGAAGCTGTCAGCGCTATCGTCGGAGTAGCTGGCACTGCCCATGTCACCGCCGACCAGGACATGCCCGTCAACTGCGACTATGGTGTGACCACTCTCACTGCCGGCTAGCTTGGCATCCTCAGCCGAAGACCATGAGCCCGGCGCTCCGTGCTTGTCTGACATGGACACGTCAGCGTCTGAGTCCACAGCATAGACGGTATCCTCAGCCTCAACAGCCAGGTCCATAATGTCATCCAACGTGGACGCTGTGTGCTTTGTCCAGTCGGTTATGCCGCTGTCGTCGTTCCAGTAGAGCGTCTTGGTTCCCTGGTCTACCAGATAGACTGTGAAGACCTCTTCCTCCTCGGGAGCCAAGCGGATAAGGCCAACCTCAGGCGCACCGGCAAGAGCCTTGCACCATACTCTCATGTAGCTCTCGCCTTCGTCCGTGCTGCTCCACACGCTATCGCATTCACAGCCCAGGTCGTTCACGCTGAACACCCAGACGGTGCCGCAGGGAGGATTCACACCCACGTCAGTGAGCGCATCAATGTTGGTATCAATCAAGCCAATCTGGTTCCAGTATTTGCCCACTTCCTCCTCTTCGCTTACCGAGAAGGCGCTCTCATCGGGGGACTGTGGATCCCATGGAGTTCCTCCGGTGCTGGCATATCCCTTCTTACCGTCAGGGGTATAAGCTACCAGACAGTTGGACAACCCCGTGGGGTCCTTCTTAGCCGATGACCACTGCGGGCAGCAAAGGTCTATTGGCCACTCAGAGGTGCGGTACACCTCCATGCCCACGCAGCAATCAGTAGGCTCGGCCAAGCCCACCATCAGGTTCCCATCCTCAATCTCGCCAGCCATAGAGATGCTGGCCATCAAGGGATAAGTCCTGTTGGTTTTGTGCCTCTCGCAGCGAATTCCAGCATAGTCCACGCCGCTTCCCTTGACCCGGAATACCTCGCCAATCTCGTCAGCCTCTGTCTTGAAGCTTGCTGGAGCATCGGTGCTCAAATCGACATCGTAGTTGACATAGACCCAGTTGTATCTCAGCCCCGAGTCATAGCCAATGAAGTCGTCAGGCAAAGCCATCCCGGTGTGACCAAATGCGCCCAGCGGCGGAGCATCCACTATCTCCACTGGGTCTGGGAAGGAACCTCCAGCGTTACCATTCCAGGCCTTGGTTGTTCCCCATAAGCCTGACTGCTGGTACGTCGCAGTGGCAGTAGCAGTCATAGCCAGGATAGCGTCGTCGCCAGCGAAGCCAGGTGAGAAAGCCACCGAAGTTACCCAGTCAGACGCCATCCAGCCAGCATATGCCTTCGTACCGGTAGTGACATTCGTCCATGATCCACCCCAGTAGCCGCCAGACTCGTAGCGATAGATGTCGCCGGCGTCAGTGCCCACAGCTACGTTGTACTTGTCGTCACTATCCGGGGAGACATCGACACAAAGGATACCGCTGCTGGAGAAGGCAGTGTCACTGAAGTCATCGCCGCCGTCGTTCGAGCCAACCACCATGTCACTTCCAGCTACAATCACATAGTCGGCATCGTCAGGAGCCACGGACACAAGATAGAACGCCTCTAAGTCCTCCTCGATGACTTCATCAGTGATGTCATCCCAGGTCACACCGCTATCCTCTGACTTCACTAAAGCAGTGTCTCCTGGGTAGTCTGCTGGAGGAAACTCGGCATCGTCGGTCACATACACAATAGCATAGATGACCTCCCCATCTGGCCCCATATCGAAGTCAAGAATGTCGGAGTCCGGAAGGATGACCATATCCTCCTTGCTAGGAGTCGCCACGTCGTCCCACTCGCTCTCCTTGGCCGGGTCGGCACCGACAAACCCTGCTCCTATCAATCCAATGACCAATCCCAGAGCAATGCCCACAGACACTACCCTAGCGAGCCAGTTTCTTCTTTTACTCATAATTTCTTCTCCTTTTCAGAATTTAACTTATTCCAACCTTTACCTGAAGTCGACCATCTTCAGTTTCAGGTTTTCAAGATTTACTTTTTAATGTACCTCAATCTAAAGCCTGCCTCATAGCAGGCTGCCCCCATTTTTAGCCCCGGGCCAGGGCTCTTACTTCCCCCTCTACGATGCAGTGCGACTGTTCACGGTCGTCCACGAGGTTAAAGCCTCGCACTACACCTTCCTTTTGGGACTTTCTCATAAGCATCACCTCCTTGCTTACATTATTATTTCAAACCAATAATAGGTACTTGCTTCATCCTAACTGATAAACATGTCATATAGCCAGTCAGAAAAAGTCTCGAACTCTCCTGGTGCCGCTTCTTCTTCAGTGGTGAAGGTCATGTCAGCACCATAGCCGGTGCCGTCGCCATCGCCCACTGCCCTGTAGTGGTAAGTGGTATCCTCCGATAACCCGCTCAAGTCACACCAGAAGCTACCCGTGGCGGTCATATCCACCGCCGAGCAGCTACTGCCATAAGCCGTCGTAGTCCCGTACTCAAAATAGCACGAAACAGTTGAAGCTGTGCCCATGTCGGTCAGGCTACCATTTATTGTGGCTGAAGCGTCATCAATATTAGTAGCAGCATTGGTGACTACTGTTGGCTCCTCGTCAGGTGGAGTGCCGTCGGTATAAGCCGCCAGGTCCAGGTCCTTTGTGATGCCTGCATTCCAGGTATCCGTGCCTCCTAAGTACTCGGTGCTATCCACCACGACATAGAAGTTCACGGTATCACCCTCACCAGGCACGCCAGACACCTGTGCAATCAGATAGCCATACTCCGAGCCGGTAACAGATCCAATCACCCCTCCCACCAAGGTACCATCTGCTAACCTGGCCACAATATCGGTCCCGTCAGCAACATCAGCATCATCCACTGTTACCGCCCCGGTATAAGTGCATACCTGTGGTTGAGCCGAAACTGGCACCACCATCAAACCCGCCAGAAGCATCACCATAGCTACAACGGTAATTGCTCTCCGATGCTTCATCAATTACCTCCTTTCATCAAACTCCAAACTCATTTCAATTTCCTACGGGAGTGCCCCCGTGGGGGCACTCCCATCTTATTATAAACTCTTAGGCACCAAGCCAGCCGATCATGTTCCAGCCAGCATCAAGCGGATAGCTCTGGGTCTCGTACGTCAAAGTACAAGCCATGTCGACCTCGAGCCAGTAGCCTCGGCCCTGCAACAGCGTGGTAAGGGTGTTCCACTCAGGATGCGTCACTGCCCAATCGGGGTTGTAGACTGTCCATCCATCAACGCCCTCACCTGCCTTGTAGGTGTAGACCATCACCAGGTTGTCCATAATGCTAGCCAAGCCAACGTCCACAGTTGGCTCATTCTCGGTGAACTCCACCATCTTGTCCTCGCTCTTGACTATTATCTCGCCTTCCCAGCAGTCATAGATCTTGATGGAGACGTCCACGTCCTCCAGATGGCTGCTCAGCACCTTTATGCCTGTTACGGCATAGTCCTCAGCAACCTCCTCGTCACCGAGAAACTCAGAGACATCAGCGGCAAAGGTAGTTATCTCAGCAGCGGTCATTTCACGAGTGCAATTGATGGCAGACCGGCCATCTGTGTCTATGTAGCAATCCTCGCAATCGTAGTAGTCCACAGGATAGCATGAATTGGTGCACGGGCCGCAAGTGCCGGTCAGCAGTTCCTCGAAAATTCCCCAGGGACCGTCAATCACCCAGTCCACCTTCTCACACTCTGCTGGAGTGCCATCGTAGTTGCGCACGAAGACATAGAGCATCTTGCGGATAGGATCAGTGACAAACTCATCCACATAGACCACTATGTCCTTCATGTCCTCGGATGTCTTCACCACCGGGTTGGACACTACTGCCGGATGGTCGCCTATCAGGTAAGGATAGCCAGCAACAGCCTTGATGGTGCTGCTGTCAAACGACTTCTGTTCGAACTCAGCCCAGGCCTCGCCGCGGTTGTCGGTGTAGACCTTGAGAACCTCTGGGTCCTCAGTAGCGGGAAGCCCAGCCAGATCCCTGGCGAAAGCAACGTCGCTACCCCAGACGCTCAGGCTATCCCAGAAGCGGTATGGGCCGTCAATCGTATCATCGCCTTCCCAGGCCCAGCTATCCCACTCGTAGCCAGCCGGTCCAGAACCGTAGTTTGGCGGGATCATTAAGTTGGCCGGTATCTCCTGCCAGTAGTAAGGATTGGTGAAGACCTCGCCGTCAACGCCGAGCGTACCGAACACGCAGTCCTCATCTCGGTAGTACAGGTCAGCCTTGTTCACTGCTCTCAGCAGGCCGTCACCCTCGGTTACCACCAGAAAGATCTCGGCCGGCGGCATAACCGCATCTTCAGCAGTCAGCTTGCCATCGGGTACCACCGTGGTGCGACAATAAATCCACTCGTCCCACTCGTCTACTTCGTTGCCGTCAGCCGGCACGCATGGCTCCGCGTCAATGTCCCAGCCGGTCTGGGTGGTCGGCTCAAGTTTGCTGAATGGTCCGATGACTGGACCAACATCCACAGCGTCCGCCCAATAGGCCGTCAAGTCGGCAGCAGTGATAGTACCATCATCAATCGGCGCCTCGAAACAGGCTTCGTCGCCGTAGCCACCCCACGTTACTTCGTCATCCCACTCGCCACCAACTGTCTCTATCTGGTCACCGTCCTCATCCAGCCAGCTAACGATGTCATCAATGGGCGTATCCATTATATCCCAGTGAGGCTTGCTGTATTTCCACAGCGCCCCGTCAGCTAAGGTGGGGTAGTCGTCAGGAAGCACCCACCTGCCTGCCGGCAGGACGATGTCCGGCACTCCGTCGCCGTCCGTGTCCATAAGCGCCTCTGCCCTGATGCTCTGCAGCACCGGGTCCTCAAAGTAGCCCTTCACCCTCACTCGCAGCAGGCCCTCATCATCAACTGGTAGTTCGCTCATCACCTCACCATCCTCCAGCCACGCCTCGTCGTTGTCCACATCTTCATCCAGGTTCACCAGCACTATCTCCTCAAACGCCAGGAAGTAAACCAGAAAACCTTGCTGGTCTACTATGCCGATGGCAGGTATTTGTTTGGCAGTGGCATCCTGCACTACTTCTGGTACGCCCGTCACCAAAGCAGCCACTACGTTAGACTTGCCCTGCTTGTCGGAGTGAAGTACCACTCGCGCCACCCCATATTCCCCGCACCCATCACACACCTCCACTACTACCTCAGTGATAGCGGTCTCCTTGACAGCAGCTATTCCCCCAGGCATCGGTGGGGAGAACCACAGCTCGCTGCCCTCGAAGGTGCCCACGCTGGGGCTTTCAAGGTACCATATCACGTACATGCCTTCAGCATCCGCTGGCAACCTCCACTCAACCACATCCTTCTCTCCGGCCCAGCAAATGTTGGGCAGCTTCTCAATCTCCGGTGGAGGTATCACTATCCAGGTCTCGTGCTGTACGCAGACCACATTCTGGCCGTGTTTGTCGATGGGGTAATCTGCCAGAGTTACCAGCACCACCCCAGTGGGTGACGCCATATGAATCTCAACGGTAGCTTCTCCATCCACATCGGTTTGGTTCTGTGTATAGTCTGTGTGGACAATGGCAACGCCGTTGGACTCGAAAATGTAAGAGTCTGTCAGGACAACCGAATAATCACCCTGGATAGCGTTGAGCACTGCAAACGGGTTCTTGTAAACAGTTGAGTCGTAAGTAAACGCAGCGGGATCATATTCCTCGTAGGTCCCGCAGCCGCCGTCATCGTCACACGGGTCATCTCCCAGGGCTGCCTCTAAGGCCGCAACATCAGCCAGGGCATCAATGTCCATCAGCCACCAGCCAATCACGGCATCGTCGGCAGGAAGCTCCGTTTCAGTAACGCAGTCTTCCCACAGGAACGAAGCCTCAACCGTCTCGGTGACCAGATACTCATCGAGGATGGTGTCCTCGCTAACGAGCTCGGTGCAGTAAATCTCGCCCCACTTCTTCTCGGCGTTGAAGCTAATGCTGGGGTCATCGTCGAAATCGACGGTGATATTGCAGTCGCCCTTGGTGACCAGATTAAGTGCGATGTAGTTATTCGTAGTATCCAGCCCACCACCGTCAACAATCTCAACGTCGCCTGCTCCGCATCCCTGGAAAACGCGCCAGTCCTTAAGGTCAGGACTTGTATCGCACATCGGGATTCCGGTCTCGCAATCGCCAAAACCATACAGACGGTATTCCTCCTCTGCGGTCTTGACATTGTAGGCAATATCGGGACAGAGCGAAACCTCAAGACCGATATCCTCGCCTTCCAGCACTACGTCATCCAGATAGGTCACGCCGGTAGTGCCCGCAGACCACCATCCAAACTCAATCTGTATTCGGTCGATCACATGATCGGCAAAACCAGCATCCGCCTGGAAGGTTGCCAGGGTGTTCAGCGTGCCAGGCCCCGTCGCAATAGCAGTACCGGCTTCCGTACCATACCAGAAGAAACTGCCGGTGGCCGGGGTTATGGCCATATCGTTCCATCCTGCCGCGGCCGGGCATGGCAGTGTCGATGGCTCAAGGGTTATCTCTCCGGTCTGGTCATCAACCGTGTCGTGCGTGTAGAAGCACACATGTGGACCGTAAGTCCCCGCAGCCTCGAAGTAGTAGCTGTAGTCGAACGACGAAATGTCAGTAAAGTCCATCGTTCCGTCCAGGTCCCAGACCACAGCGGCATAGGTAGACCCGTCCTGACTCCCTCCATCGAGGGCTACCGAGTAGTCACCGGTACCTGCGTAGTCATCCGACCAGGCAACGCTGCCATCAGCGGTGCCGCCAAGAACGAAGCAGATAGACGAGATTTCGGCATCAGCCGGAAGCGCAGCCTTAGTAGCCGCCGATTCCGCCTCCGGCGCCACCGGCGCCGCCCCGGCCGCCGGGACTATCAACAGCCCTACGGTCATTGCCAGAGCAACCATTGAGTAAATCGCCCTGGTATACCATTTTCTTTTACTCATATTTTCCTCCTTCTAATAGTACTCAATCGTTTTACGCTCTCACCCGAAGTCGACCTAAGGTCCCTCAACGCATAAAGGCCGCTGTTCCGAGAGGTCTCTCCTCCCAACGTCCCTCTATCGAGGGACATCTTCAGGCTCGAGCTTGTTGAAAACATTTTCCGCACTAAATTTCAATTTTAAGCCTGCCTCAATTACAGGCTCTCCTGCCCCCTGCCCCAGAGCTGGGGAATTCCCATCCCCATATCTCCTGTTACTTGGCACGGGACGCTATCGCTCTGTCCGGTTTCCCTCCGGATCTCCCCTGAGATTGCCTGGCCGCTGGCCCTTCCGCTTCGCCCGGGGCTTCGACTCACCCCTGCAATGCCTGGCCGGGGAAGCGCCTCGCAATCACAAGAAAACCTTCGGGACTGTTTCATAGGCATCACCTCCTTACATTATTATACATTGTGTCGCCACAAAGTCGATATTCAACTGTTAAGCCCAACCCCTTCCAACCTCCCCTAATTACACAAACGCACATAACCCCCTTCGGGGTTATGCTAACCTCATATCTAGCTAACATATTCTCTCAATAGCTGATTGTTTTGTCAATAGGTAAATCGCCCAAAAAGACAACAAACCAGCCGAACTAACCAAATTAGCCAAACCTGCCTTGATTTCATTATATCACGCCACTTCAATTTGTCAATACCTTGTGCTGGCTGACCACCTGCTACTCCGAGCTATCTTTACATGCCCGGCATGACCTCGCCAGATATAGTCCGCTCGCATTGCCCGTCCCTTGCCAAATAAGCGCCGCATTTCGTAGGGGAGGGTCTTGTACCCTCCCGGCCGGGTGGCATACCGCCGGGGTTTATCCCCCCCCCGCATCCCTAACACTCAAGCCACTGGCTCTTCTACTCGAACTGTGAAAGGTTCAATTCTTGTTTCGTAGGGTATGGGATCGCCATGCGCTTTACAGGACTCGAGGTACAATTCGATGGCCTCTTTAGCCATGAATATAGCCTCTTCTCTGGTTCCACCCTCAGTATAACAGCCGGGAAGAGCAGGCACTTCCACAGAATAACCGCCTTCCTTCTCAGGTATAAGAATAATGGTATATTCCAGCATGCTCGTCCTCCTAGAGAAGTTTCTTCAGTTCTCCTATCGAGAGCTCAGCTTGCTTCACAATATTATTCAAGGTTCCAGGCTTTATTGCTTTTCCGTGCATGGGCACCGTTACCTTAATGCCTGGTCTTCGCTCGTTTCTCATAATAACATGGCTGCCACGAGTACGGTCAACATACCAGCCTCGCTTTGTAAGGGCACTTACTAGCCTATCGCCCTTTATTTGAGGCAGCTTCGCCATCTTCCTTAGTTTAACATAAAAGCGAGGGCTGGGAAAAAGCGACAAAAACTGCTTGCTTTGTTAGAACACGTGTACTAATATAGCCTCACCATGGAAGCTGGGCTGGACTGGGACTCACTGCCCGAGGAACTCCCCTACCAGGATGACGGCTGCGAGCTATGGCCGCATTGCCTCGACTGCCCTTTCCCCACCTGCATAAAGGAGGAGCCCTGGGGTATCGAGCGCTTTACCAAGCTGAGGAGGGCCGAGCGGATGATGGAGCTCAAGCAGCAGGGGAAGAGCAGCAGCGAGATCGCCAGAATACTTGACTGTAGTCCGAGGACAGTGCAGCGCTGGCTGAGAATCGCCAGCCAGCAGCCTCAGGCCGGCAGCCAACAGTCAACAAAGCTGGAAATACTAAGTTCCAAATCCTGAATTCCAAACAATGTCAAACGACTAATAACCAAAATTCAAAACAAAATGACTTCTGGTATTTGGATTTAGATTTTTGGATTTGTTTCGAGCTTAGAGCTTAGATATTAGAATTTCGAGTTAGGACATGACTGAATTCAACCCATCACAGCTAGCCCGCCAGGACACCGCCAGGATCTCCGCCTATCGCCAGAACCTGGACTTCTACAATGGCAGCCAGTGGACCAGCCAATCACGCCACCGCCAGCTTGTGTTCAACTACGCCAAGACCTCCATAGATAAGGCCACCAGCTATTTGATGCAGGGACTTAACTTCGCCGCCTACCCCTCAGCCTCGACTCCCTCTCCATCTACTGGAGAGGGACGGGGTGAGGTGAAGGCAACAGCCGCCAGGGCCGAGCAGCTCCTCCGCCAGGTATATGAGGACAACAACCTCCGGCAGCTCGACTGGGAGACCGAGATAGATGCTGCAGTCCTGGGCGACGGCTGCTACAAGGTCATCTGGGACCCGGAACAGAAGCGCATCCGGATAACCTCCCCCGACGTCTCGGGCCTGTTTGCCTGGTGGCTGGGAGACGACCTGGCCAGGGTGTGGCGGGTGGCCTCCCAGTATAAGCTCACCCAGGACGAGGTGAACCTCCTCTACAACCGGGCCATCGGCAAGAAGCAGGCCACCATCACCGAGCTCTGGACCGATAATACCTTCGACCTCTTCCTGGATAACGAGGTCATCGACTCCAAACCAAACCCCTACGGCTTCATACCCTTCGTCATCTTCCCCAACCTGAGAGAGCCCAAGAAGTTCTGGGGCACTTCCGATATCCCTCACCTGGTCCAGCCGCAGCGGGAGCTCAACCGTGCCCTATCCCAGCTGTCCCGGATCCTGGAGCTGTCGGGAAATCCCATCGCTGTCCTGGAGAACGTCGGCTCAGCCGAGGATATCAAGGTCCAGCCGGGCGCCGTCTGGGCCATACCCGAGGACGCTAAGGCCTATCTTTTAGACTTGCTCCAGGGCGGAGGCATCAGGCTGCATATAGACTT
>Ga0315533_1000302_pt1 | contig 44974 bp, 38 predicted proteins | sample SalMarSW160130MG_FD_203081 | JGI IMG/M metagenome (GOLD analysis project Ga0315533, IMG submission 203081) | Salt marsh sediment microbial communities from the Plum Island Ecosystem LTER, Massachusetts, United States - Salt Marsh Sediment SW1601-30 ...
TAAAGGAAGCGGGAAAAGTTCAATCGCTGATACATTAGGCCTACTGGGCAATACACAACAGAGTAATCATTTTTCATTTTTAAATCCCACCAAGTTTAGAGACAAGAGAGATAACAAGGCAAAACACTTTAAAGCCATACTGAAATGGGAAAGCGGCGACCCTTCGGAAAAAAATCTTAACGATGATATCGAGATTAGTGCTGTTGAAACAATTAAATGTATCCCACAAAACTATCTTGAAAAAATATGCACAGAACAACTTGAAGGAAGTCTCTTTAATGATGAATTAAAGAAAGTTATTTTCTCTCACGTTAGTGAGGCCGAGAAATTAAACTTTAATAAGTTAGATGATTTAATAGAATATAAAACGAAGGAAAAGAGCAGTTCGATAAACATTGCTAAAAATGAAATCTCGACGCTCAACAAAGAGATTGCCGCCTTGGAAATGAAATTACACCCCGATTACAAAATACAAGTCAATAACAAATTGCAAATAAAGAAACAGGAAAGGGCTTCTCATGAATTAGCAAAACCAAAAGAAAAAACGAAACCGGGAAGAGACCCTGCCAAACAGAAAGAAATTGATGCGATTACGGATGATATTTACAAAAAGGTTGATAATATTCAGACATTTGAAAAAGAAATTGAGAGGATAGAGAAGGAAAGAAAAAGCGATTATAGTAAACACATAAACTCAAAGAAACTTTTGGAGAAGCTCGACAATTTTCAAAAACAATATGACCTATTCAAAAGCGAATGCAAAGTAATTGCAGAAGCATTGTCGCTTAATGTTGATGATATAATTAAGTTGGAAATTAAAAAGATAGATATTGAGAAATTAAACACTAAGTCTTGGGACAATTATACGGCTAAGTCTGACATTCTCAAAGAGGATAATAGGGATGGTCAATTTTTTAAGAAACAGCAATTACAAAAAGAGATTGATGCTCTGCGGGATAAGCTTGACCAACCAAATAAAGAATACCAGGCATTCCTCAAAGAAAACGCTGAATGGGAAATAAAGCTTAAGACAATTGATGGTGACGAATCAACGCCTGATACAATCAAATATTACGAAAAACAAATCAAAGAAATCGATACAATTCCAGAACAATTACGGCGCCTAAAGGAGAAGCGGCTTTCAAATATAAAAGAAATATTCGACCAGCTATGCCAATTGAGAGATGAATATAGCACCCTGTACAAGCCAGTTAAGGATTTCGCCGATTCACAAAAATTTGCAAAAGAACGATTCTCCATGGATTTTAGGGTTTCTATAATATGCGAGGGATTTGCAGAGCAGTTCTTTAACCATATTACTCAAAATAAAAAGGGGTCTTTTTACGGGGCTGATTATGGCCAAAAGAGACTGAAAGATATATTAGATAGCTCGGATTTTGATGACAGTTTAAGCTTAGAAAAATTCCTTCAGCAAATAGAGGAAAATCTTAATACCGACCAAAGAGATGAATTTAAAGATACCGTTCGTTACATTAGCGACCAATTGAGGCAGGGCATTTTGGTTCAAGATTTTTATAATTATATATATTCACTCGATTATTTAAAACCCAAGTATATTCTACTTTGGGCTAGTAAAGACTTAAGTCAATTATCACCGGGGGAAAGAGGTACCGTTCTATTGATTTTTTATCTATTCATCTCACGAGAGGAGGGGCCACTGGTTATAGACCAGCCAGAAGAAAATCTCGACAACGAAACAGTCTATAGAGTTCTAGTCCCTTGCATAAAGGAGGCTAAAAAGAGACGGCAGATTATTATTGTGACACATAATCCTAACCTTGCCGTAGTTTGTGATGCGGATCAAATTATACATTGCGAAATGAAAAAGGAGAAAAAGAACAAAATAACATATACTAGTGGCGCTATTGAAAATCCCAAAATAAACAAAGCTCTTATCGATATTTTAGAAGGAACTCAGCCCGCATTTGATAACAGGGATCAAAAATATTATGTAGAGAGGTTAATTTATGCCCGACTAAATAAGTAAGTAACCACCGACCCAAACCAAGTCCGGCGAGAAAGCTAAATTTTCCTCAAAATCAGTTGACTTTCTGCCTTTCTCTGCGAAATCTGCGTCAATCTGCGGTAAGGTTCCCATTTTTTCCCAAAAAAACCATAATTTACCATCAACATTTCACTGTTCTGCTACGCCTATTTTACTTTAAGAGATGTGAAGTGCCCGGCGCTGCTGCACTGAGGTAAAGTGAGTTTGTTTTGTGGCTAAGTCGATTTACTTTATCGCTAAGCACGCTGCGCCGAGGCAAAAACAGCTTGATTCGTCGCTAACTAACCTTGATTTTCGGCCTAAAAACGGCGATTTGAGGGCAGCGGATGACTCACTCCGTGGAGTGGATGACCTACTCCCTGGAGCGAGAGACCTACTCCCTGGAGCGGATGGCCCACTCCGTGGAGTGAAAGACTGTCTCCTTGGAGTGAATGATTTACTCCGCCGAGCGGGAGAGTGACTCCGGGGAATGGGTAACTTACTCCACCGAGTGAGTGACTCGCGGAGAGTGGAAAAACATATTGTAACTTCTTTTGAAAGGGTTTGAAAATGCCAGATTACATTCCGGGAAGTGATACTGAATTTTTGGCGTGGGCGGCTAACTTTGTTAGCTATATCCAGGCCCATGGCCCTGAACTGGGTATAGGGCCTCCAGATATTACACCGATAGTGACTGCCCAGACGGATTTTGATACGAAGATGGCAGACAATGTTACCGCCCAGCAGGCAGCTCAATCGGCGCGGCAGGCAAAGGATGCCAGTCGTGATACGCTCGAGTCGGCCATAAGGCAGTTGGTGCGGCAGCTTCAGGCATCGGCAGATGTCGATGACGCCGAGCGGGCAGCGCTTGGGATAACCGTACCCGATACCATTCGAACCACGGCAGCAGGCGGTATCGATACGAGGCCGATAGGTTCGGTCGATACCAGCCAGCGGCTGCGGCATGAGATTCGGTTTGTCGATGAGGCGACCCCGACAAGCAGGGCCAAACCTCAGGGGGTGATGGGCTGTGAGATATGGGTGAAGGTCGCCGCACAGTCAGAAGCGCCGCCGGCCGACCCCGATGAACTTAGCTTTGTGGCAATGGATACGGCAAGTCCGCATGTTGTTGAATACGATGGCGCAAATGGCGGCAAGACCGCCCACTATATGCTCCGATGGGTCAAGACCGGCGGCGAAAAAGGCCCATGGTCGGAAACCATCAGTGCAACGATAACGGCGTAAACGTTTCCGGCGGCGAAAGTCCACCAAGTAATACAGCTATGGTTGTGCTATAAATATTGCCAGGACTAAACGTTGACCAAGAGATTAAAGTATAGAGATATTTACCTGCCTATAAGGCAGCCAGGCAATACGGTTATGGTCGTTTTGTAATAGTGAATATAAAGGGCAGGTTTGGGCTGTGTGGTGCAGCCCAAACTGCCCGAGTTCGCTTTGGATTGCTAAGCGCAGGCCCGCATATAATAAAACGTCCACTCACCCGTTACGGTACAAGCGAAGGGATTATAAGGGTCTAATATACAAGGGGTCTTTCTATATCTTTCCATCCTGGAAGAAGAGCAACTGCCACTTTCAGCAGCTTCACAGCCCCACCGCCCCCAGAATATCTTATAGTTGCCCAGACATTCTCCACCGATATAGGTGCAAAAGTCTACATTGTATTCCTGAAGGAGGTTGGTGCACGTATAACCTGCCGCACCGGTTATTGCTTGAAGCTCGCCATCGTCTATTTCAGTAAATTCACCATAAATAGATTGATTGGAAATTAAAAGGGCCACACCTTCAGTCCAGTCCATACCGAAGAAGCTAATATCGGTGCGATAGTAAAATTTATTACCTGCCAAATCTATGCTCCAGACATACTCATCATCAACGGCTTCAAGCACAACAAAATGGCTCTTGCCGGGGATGTGCAGGATGGCCCCGCAGCCATCCAAATTCTTAAGTGTCTGGATGTCGGTCTTAACGGCACGGCAATAAAGACCCAGGTCTTGTGCAAATTGCTTCATTGCATAAAGACTTGTGGTTCCATCCGGCTCACTTACCAGGTCGGCAAGCTGGGAACCGGTAACGTCTTTACCCAACTGGCCGACAGCATATTTCAACGCCACTGTCGCACAGTTTTGGGGCTGTACGCCCTCGTTTGCTGCGACCTCCAATCTTTCCGCCAAAAGCGAATCCGTGTCAACTGTATTTAAGTAGCAATACATTAAAGGTTTATCGGTAACGACAGAAAAGTATTCTATCAGCGCATCGGGGTTATACTCAACGCTGAAGCTCTCGACTGCGGGGGTATCACCATTGATACTGGTAATATCCCATAAATCACGGGCCAATAATCTATTTGACCCGGCTTCGTACTGCTCCAACAAAATGATAGCAGGGACCCAGTTACCGGATATTAGCTGGTAATTAGAGTATTGTTTAGAAACAATCGAGTTCCCAGTCCCGTTTATTGAACAGGATATTACGGCGTAATCTTTTTCCGGGTCCATTACAAAGACCATTTCTGAACCATCTGAATTGTTGAGTGTTAGATGTATCTGCGTTTGGCCGTCGATATCTTTCTCGATGGCAGAGGAGTCGATAGCAGCAAGATTGTCATACTCGTAATAGCCATATCCCCAAGGGATAATCCCTGCGGTTAATGGGCCGTTAACAATGTGCGGGATGTCACCTGTTGAGTCTACGACTGAATGATTGACAGATGGGCAGTAAGTGGTGTATTTCTCGCCGTCCCAAGCAAATATACGTCTGGCATTCCAGCTCAAATTGAATTGCTCGGTCATAAAATTTCCTGCCAGGTCCTTACTCGGCTCTACTAAATCTGTGCGTGAGTCCACGTTGATTTCCCAGTAGAATCTGTCGCCATCAAATCTCACAACCACAGCCGAGCTCATTGTACATTCGTTGGATAACTCGTAACGGATGTTGAACGGTATGGCATCGAGCTTCATTTTTTGCAGATTCTCGGTTAGTTCCCGTTTGTCCGGATTGCCCTGGTATTCAGCAATCTCTTCGTTGATTTGATTGTTGATTTCATTCATGTCCGTTATTTTTGGTGCTCTGTACTCCTCGTGTGTTGCCTCAATCGTGCCTGCGGGTATCCAGGTCTTTTTCGGCTGACTTGTTAGTTTTTGGAAGATTTGCAAAATCTCCGCCCTGTCCAACTCCCTGTCTGCAAAAGCAGCACAGCTAACAGCCAACAAAAAAGCAACTGCTAATAAAATCTGTTTCGTTTTCATAACTGTCTCCTTTGCTTAAACTTAGGTTAGTAAAATAATTTAAGCACTTAAACTGCCATCAGGCAAAAAGGCCAAATGCCTATCTACGTAAATAGAGCGGTTCTGAACAGGGAAATATTGACTGCTATTTTATGAAAACGTAACTAAGGAGGGCAAATAACAATAGGGAAGCTGAAGATTTTAACGGCAGATGCTACCCCGTCTCTTCAAGCCAATAGTCAACAAATAATCCCAAATCATTGCTGTCAACAGTGCCGCTGGTATCAAGGTCAGTTCCCTCACACCAGTTTGGGTCATTACAGTCCGCTACTTGCCAGTATGAGGCGAGCACTCCAAAATCTGCAAAATCAACAACAGTATCATTGTTGAAGTCGCGTGTGCGGACATGAAAAAACTCATGGCAATAGATTGGGTCATCCATACTTACGCTGTAATCGTAGAACCCTACATTGCAGTCGCCTATGGCCGTAGCATTATAATCAATAATAAACCAGTCACCTGCCACTGCATAGTCGTCCCCATAGAAGTCAAAGCCACTCATATAATCATCTTCCCAGTCATATACACGAGCTTCTTCACCTGCGGCAGGGAAACGAGAACCTTCCCAATCCAAGGTGGTTTCATTGTAATCTCTACCTGACAGAACACCGTAATTCCTGTATGGATCTACAATAAACAAACCGCCATCCCAGTATCCGTCAGCATTTGAGTCAACAATAATCGTGAGCTTGGTTCCTACCATGATGTCTGGATATACATGAGGAAAGTTGGAATCAGTGGGAGGAAAGAGCGTGTTGCCGTCAGCCAGACATACTCTTGTCGAAACTTCTCCTATGGCTGTTGAAGCCACGCTAAAAAATAACACCAATAGCACCAGTTTTTTCATAATTTACTCCTGTTGTGAAGAAAAAAGTATATTGGCGGGGATATTAGACGAGATCGAAACGTGCAGGCAAGCCGTAAACTTAGTTACCATTTATAGTTTCCCTCCTCAAATTAACCCTAAGCTGTTAGCAGACATGGGTGGAAAAGTCAAGCAAAAAGTCACTTTGGAGATTATTCTGCAGGTGTTTTAAGGCACAGTTTTAGAGGTGTCCTGGGGTAAACTAGGACAGGTATAATACGCACCGTCATCTCTTAAGACGTTACAAAATAACCACTTGCAACATTTTCGCAGATTCTTACAAATTTTTGTCATTTTCCTAAAAAAATAATCAACACCGCAGTCCTCGCATACGCCTCCTGTAAGAAAGTGTTCTTTTTAGAAGTTATTCTACAGCTTTCAGCACGCAATGGAGGCGGGCCTTATGAAACAAAGCAGGCTTACCAGAGTACTTAGAACGCTGACCACGTTACAATCAGGGCAGCACTGCAGAACTAACGATTTAGCTGAGATGTTCGGATCGAGTCGTAGAACGGTTTACCGAGACTTGAAAGAACTGCGAGATATAGGTTTGCCTTGTCATTACGACAAGAAAAACCATTGTTATAAGATAGACTCTGATTTCTTCCTGCCTACCCCGGACTTAAGCACCCAAGAAGCATTGGGCTTACTGTTACTTGTTTACAAAGCAAGAAGCCATATCAATATCCCATTCAAGGATTCAGCACTGAGAGCAGCGATTAAGATAGAAAGCAATCTTCCGGCTCGAGTAAAAAGATATTGTAATAGTGTTCTGCAAAATATCAGTATAAAAAACCATCCCCAGACAAGAACAGATTTACTCGATAAAATATTTGGAAAACTAAATGAGGCTATCTTTAAAAAACGAGTTGTGAACATTCGCTATTATTTGCCCCGCGAACAGAAAGGCATGGTAACTAATTTGAGCCCTTACCATCTGATGTATAATGACCATACGTGGTACGTGCTCGGCAAATCGAGTCTTCACAGAGGAGTCCGCACTTTTAAGCTTAACCTGATTAGAGAACTAAGTACGCTGGACAAATGTTTCATTGAGGACAAAAAATTTGACGTCCACGAATATATTGGCCGGGCCTGGTCAATGATACCGGAAGGCCAGCTCTATAATGTCAGGCTCAGATTTCTGCCAGAAGTTGCCCATAGCGTAGCCGAGGTTCAATGGCATAGTACACAAACGGTTGCTTTTAAGGATGATGGTTCTGTAATCATTGAATTCCGCGTTGACGGGCTCAATGAAATAACCTGGTGGGTTCTAAGCTATGGCGACCAGGTGGAAGTCCTCTTCCCTGGTATCCTGCGAGAAAGAATAGTCGGAATAGCTGAAAAAATGGTTAAAAATAACCAAAGCAATGATGCTACCATTCGAGAACAGGACCATCAATCAGAAATCTGCAAAGAGGGAGAATTGGATTTAATCGGATACAGAGACTCGGTTAGGTTTTATCCGTTAAAGACATGTAAACCTTCACAAAAGCTTTTTACCAGTTTGTAGACTGCTGATATCTTTATCATCCTACACTGCGGTAAAAACCTAAAAGCGGTGATTTTGCCTGCTGGCCCCGCAGGGGAGGTTTGCAAGATTCTCCTCGACATAAAAGATACTTGACACTACCACGGCTATCTTGTTCTTTCGAGCAGGGCAGCGGCGAGCTGGCGGAGTGTGTCGGCTCTTTGGCCGAAGCCGGCTAATGCGGCTGTCGCTTCATCGGCGAGCTTTTTAGTCAGTTGCCTCGACTTCTCGATACCTATTACCGCTGGGTAGGTGATTTTTCCAGCTTTGGCGTCTTTGCCGGCAGTCTTTCCTAACTGCCAGCTGCTGCCACAGACATCAAGAATGTCGTCGGCTATCTGAAACGATAGGCCAATCTTTAGGCCGTACTCGTAAAGCCGGTCGAATTGACTTTTCTCTGCGTTACCGCAGATGGCTCCCATTGCAGCGGCACATCGGAACATCTTGGCTGTCTTATTGGTATGAATATATCGCAGAAGTTCTTCACTGCCTTGGCTGTTTTCGGCCTTTAGGTCAGCCATTTGTCCTGCAATCATTCCGGCCGGCCCTGCTGCCTGTGCCAATTCGGCAATCAATCTTACCGCCGCCGTCGGGCTGTCAATTTCTTTTGCCAGTAGCTCAAAGGCAAGTGTCAGAAGGGCGTCGCCGGCCAGTATTGCAGTCGGCTCGTCGAACCGCTTATGGCAGGCAGGCAGGCCGCGGCGAAGGTCGTCGTTGTCCATCGCCGGCAAGTCGTCGTGGATTAGCGAATAGGTATGCACCATTTCAATCGCTGCTGCCGCAATCTCGGCGTTGTGGTTCACTTGGCCGCTGATAAGCTCACAGCACCATAACACCAACGCCGAGCGCAGCCGCTTGCCCGGTGCCTCAAGGGTGTACTTAAGCGGCTCTTTTAAATCGCGGTCAATCTCGGTCTGGTCGGCGAGAAGCCGGGACAGGGTATCATTGACGAGCTGCGTTTTCTCGTGCAATTGAGTATTGAAGTTGTTGACTGTTTTACTATCCACTGAATACTGTTCACCAGAAACTTTTTTTCGTATTATACGTAACTTTGGGAGTTTTTACAGCAAATTATGAATACCGATAGCTCTGCCACAGGTATGGTTCTGATTCTTGGTGTTACCGGCGCTGGGAAAGGTCGGCTTGCCTTCGAGCTGGCCCGGGCGACCGGCGCCGAAATAATCAGCATCGACTCGATGAAGGTCTATCGCCGAATGGATATCGGCACCGCTAAGCCGCCTAAAGAGGCGAGGCAGCGGGCCAAATATCATTTAATAGACATAGTTGAGCCGAGCGAATCTTTCAGCGCGGGGCTGTTTTTAGAGCAGGCACAGGAGGCAATGGAGCAGATAAAGGCCCGCAATAGGCCGGTCGTTGCGGTTGGTGGAACAGCCCTGTATATCAAGGCGCTGCTATATGGGTTGTTTGACGGCCCTGCCGGCGATGAGCGGATTCGCAATCAATTGCGGCGGCGAGCCGAGGACGAGGGACTGGAACGGCTCTATTGCGAATTACAAAAAATTGACCCGGCAGCAACCGAGCGCATCGGCTCATGTGATGCCAGGCGCATAATTCGGGCTCTGGAGGTTTATGAACTTACAGGTAAACCCATCTCAAGCCTGCAAAAGCAATGGACGCAGGATACCCCCTGCCGCTGGACGATAATCGGATTGCGAAGAGGAAAGGCCGAGGAGAACAAAAGGATTAACGAGCGAGTTAGAAAGATAATAAATGCGGGGCTGGTCGATGAGGTCAAAAGCTTGCTTGCTGAAGATAAAGCTTTGAGTCTGCAGGCCCGATGTGCAATCGGTTATGCCGAGATAATCGATTACCTGAGCGGCCAAATGGGGCTTGAAGATGCGATGGAACTGATAAAGAAGAACACACGGCGGTTAGCCAAGGGTCAGCGGACATGGTTCAAGAGCTTCAGGAACGTTCACTGGCTCGACATAGAGCCGGATGAATCAGCAGAAGAAATCCTCACTCGCACAAAGAAATTACTGGCTGAATTGTGAATCAACTCGTAGGAAACGGCGGGTAAGGTCAGACGGTTTGTAGCTGATGCTGGGCTCGCAGGACGGCGGCGGTATCGCTCAAAACAAGCTGCTTTATCAAACTGGACGAAACCAGCGTAACCTCCATACCGAGGATCTTCTCTTCGACCATCGAGGCGATTGTCCTTGCGGTTTGCCGACAGAGGTCGTGTCTTGTCACCAGGTCGTTGACTATTCTGGACTTGTCCCAGCGAGTCCTGTCGGTTGGCTCTCTTGTTGCGACAAGCCGCTGGGCATCGGCTAGCTTGTGAATATCGACCGAAACGACCTCGATTCTTGAGCGTTTCAGCCGACGCTGAAAATGACGCTCACTGAGCACAACCGCAGCGTCCTCGAATCCCGTGGCTGCTAGAACCGTCTTGACTATGGAAAATATCTCGCTGCTGTTTACACTACGAGACTTTTTTTCGTGATAGAGAAAATACGTTACCACCTCTGCGAGTTGCTCGGCAATGTCTACGTCGGCTTGGTCGACGGCACTAAGGGCGTTATTGATGGCGCCAATGACCTTTGTGTAAAGATACTCTTCGACTCTGCCGTCCGCTTTTATGACTTTAATCTGCATTTGCGCACCCTCCCTTTCACATCCTTGCTTAATCTGACAAATGCTTTAATTCCGGCCCTAAAGCATCAGGGCGAACACTTTTCATTTCTTATTCACCAAAAAGTTTTGGCTGGCCGTTATGCCGGGTCTCGGCAATAACCTCAGTTACTTCTTCAATCAATTCGCCCGCATCCTTGAAGTCACGATAGACGCTCGCAAAACGAATGTATGCAACCTTGTCAAAGCTGCGAAGGTGTCTCATCACACTCTCGCCGATGAAAGCCGATGGTACCTCCTTGTCGAAGTTTGCGAATATATCCTCTTCAACCCTATCGGCGATTTGTCGAATCTGCTCGGCGGAGACCTGTCTCTTGTAACAGGCCTTCTGCAGGCCGGCGATGATTTTGTCCCTGTTGAAAGGCACGCGAGAGTTGTCCTTCTTTACGATATAGAGCTTAAAACTTTCGCCTATCTTTTCGTAGGTAGTAAAACGTCTTTTGCACACCAGGCATTGGCGCCGGCGTCTGATTATCCTGCCGGCGTCGCTCGAACGCGAATCAACGACCCTGTCACTATCTTCCTTGCAAAATGGACATCTCATCCCGTATCCTGTGTCGCTTTTGAGATAAGCTCCTCGCAGTTCAGCCAAACAACTCTACATCTCGCAGAAGTACTCATTGTAAGCTCAACATATAGTATGTCAAAAAAAATCTGCAAAAATTTGCGGCAGGGCAAAATCGGAGGCGGTTAAATTTTATTTCGGCCGGTTCCAATCTACGGCTGGATAAGCACTAAGGAAAGAAGATTGGAAAAACTCATGGTTTCTCTGGCGAGGATTTTTTATAAAAAAGGGCCGCTGCGTGGAGTACGCAGAGGCCCCAACTCGGAAAGAAACTTATATGGCCCCCCCATAAAGCACTATTTAAGGCCTTCGCATAATGCAAAGACGTTGTTTCCGATCCTGCCTCGGCGGCGGTTCCAGACTCCCCTCCACAGATGGCAGGATAGCCGAGTTGAGCCGGTATCCTTAACAGATATAGGCGGCCACGCTTGGGAAGAATCAAACGGGCCCTGCCTGCTTTAATTGCCCAACTTCAACTAAAGTATAATACAAAAATGCCCAAGAGACAAATTAACAGCCCTTGTTTTTTCTGTTTTTTATAACAGCCCGATAAGCTAACAACTGCTGATGCGTGAGGTGTTAAACCTGTCTCGGATACTATAGAGATACGAATTTATCCGGCGGGTTTTGCGTACCAGTCGGGGTCGCGCTGCAGATTTTCTCTGGCCTCTTTTGTCATCATCTCAAAGGCCGGGTGTGTGCTTTCCCAGGAGCGTTCCGTAAAAGGACTCTGGCGCATCTTTTCGACCTCTTTAACGACATCGGCGAAGTAGCTGCCGTAAATGTGCAGCGAATCGCTTATATCGACATATCTGCCGACCGCCACCGGCTGATTGAGTCCGCCGGATATTCTTTCGGCGATTATCCTTTGAAGGTAGGTTAAAGCATAGACATTCATAAACCAGGCCTTGTAGAGGTCTCTGCTTCGCCAGTGTGCGTTCATATTAAGTGATAGTTCCCCGGCCTTGTTTGCCGCCAGCCGGCACCATATCCTCTGCAAGCAGGGCGGGTCGTCGGTCGCCGGGTCGGCAGTCGGTATCCAGGTTATCGCCTGGGCTCTTCGGGTATGACTGACCTTCGACAGCGTCTCGACGATATATTCAATCTGGTCAACCTTCTTAAACGGCTTCGGCGAATCAGGGTTTCGTATATCCTCCACAGGACAATACGCAAACAGCCGTTCGTGATACGTGTAGGTCCATTTGCCGGCAGCAGGGTCAATCCAGTGGTCGTGAATGCCATCGACCACCTCCAGCCGATACGCCTCGAGCTCGGCTGGTCCGCCGGGAAAATTCTTGTGAATCCTCGGCTCGGAAAACGGTTCGGCAACCGTAACCATAACCGTTGCATCCTTACTCGGCGGGTCTTCGGGCTTGTCGTACTGGGTTTTAATATCAAGACCGTTATCCCATACCGCCAAGACGGCCTTTTCCCACGCCTCCGGCAGGCAATTAGCGGTTATTGCGACCACAGGGATATTTGTGATATCGACTGTAGTGGACATTCAACGAGGTTCCTTAACCGTGAAAGGTTTAGTTCCGCCTCTGGGTTCGGCGAACCGGCTTGCGTCTAGTTCTTCCGCCGTGACATTGTATCGTTGTTGATATCGTTCTGGCATATCGGCCAGCAGTTGTTTGGCCCTGTACGCATACCAGCTATCCGGCCACCTGCGAATGATTTGCCGGCAGTTGTCCACCATGAGCTTGAAACCGCTCATCGGCAACCGGCCTATGCTGCGGCCGGGGACCGCCACGTTTAAGAGCCTCTCGGCTTCTATCTTATTTATCTCCGAAAGCTCCTTGAAATACAAGGTGGTCGGCCCAGCCGGTTTGGGTGGTTCCGCCGTCGGCTGAACAGGTTTCGCTATGGTTTCACTCTCCGGCGCCGGGCCTTGCTGTGAAACCGGTTCTTGCTGTTGAGAATCCAACGGCTCCGGCTCGGCCAAAAATCTCTCTTTGTCTTCTTCGATTATTTCATAAAAACTTTTCGGTTTTTCTTGCGCCTGTGGCCGGGTTTTAGAGGGCAAAAAATTCCTTACCAGAATGACAATGACCGTAATCACGACAATAGCTACTGCGATTTTCAGCCAGGATGAGTTCATAACTGCCCTGTTAATTGATAATTGATTGTTGGTCGTTGATTATCTATAATTGATTTTAACGTTTGGCTTTCTTTTATCAACGTTAAATAACAAATAATCAACGGCTGATTTCAGATGTTTACAGGGCTAATAGAGGGTATTTGTGAGATAAGGCTGGTTCGCCAGAGCACCGGCGGGATGTGGCTGACCGTAGACTTAGGTGAGCTGGCCGATGAAAGCAAAATCGGCGACAGTATCGCTGTTAGTGGTGTCTGTCTGACGGTTACAGGGCTTAATGGTCGGGATGCAAGTTTTGACGTAACCAGTGAGACGCTGACAAAATCGAACCTCGGCCAGCTAACAACTGGAGCGAAAGTCAATATCGAGCGTGCTATGAAGGCAACCGGCCGGTTCGCCGGCCACTTTGTCGCCGGCCACGTTGACGGCGTGGCAACGGTTAAGGAAATTGAGAGACGGGGGCAATTTGCCGATATGAAATTTGCTGCCAACCCCGAACTATTGGGGCAAATGGCACTAAAGGGCTCGGTAGCCGTTGATGGGATTTCGCTAACGATAGCGGATATGGACGAAAGTGGTTTTGCTGTCGCACTAATACCTGAAACGCTCAAGAGAACCACCTTGGGTACTGCAAAGGTCGGCGATGCGGTAAATATCGAAACCGATATGATTGTAAAGACGATAAAGAGACAACTCGAAGAGATTTTGCCGAAGGATGAAAAACTAACGGTCGAAAAACTAAAGGCAATGGGCTTTTAAGCTTCACAGGCAACCAGATATGGACAGGAACAATGGTAACAATTCGATAGCCAATCAACTGGTTATAGGCGTAACAATGGGCGATGTGGCTGGTATCGGCCCGGAGGTCGTTGTGAAGGCATTGGCCGACCCTTACATAAGGCGGGCCGCTAAGTTCATTATATTTGGTATGAACGAGCAGCTCTGTTACGCCGCCGACAAGGCCGAGATTGAGCCGTTCTGGGGCAGGGTTCAGCACGAAAAGCTCAGCAGAAATTATCCGCATAAGGTTGTCGTGGCCGATTACGACGAGTATTCGGTTCCGCCGTGGATTAGAAGGCCCAGCAGGGTTGCCGGTGAGGCGTCCATAAGATTTTGTCTCGACGCCATCGATGCGGCAAAGGCGGGGATTATAGATGCGGTTGTAACAGCGCCAATCAATAAAACCAGTTGGAAGCTGGCGGGGGCGAACTGGCCGGGACATACCGAGATGTTGGCCGAGCGATGCAAATCGAGGCGAAAGGCAATGATGTTTGTGGCGGGGACATTAAAGCTGGCGCTTGCGACGATTCACGAGCCGTTGTTTGAGGTCCGCCACAAGTTCACAATCGGCTGTGTCTTCGAGCCGATAGATTTGTTAGATTCCGCTCTCAAGCAGTACTTTGGCGTCGAGAATCCGAGGATAGGCGTTGCGGCGTTGAACCCGCACGCCGGCGAAAATGGCCGGTTCGGCGATGAGGAGCAGCGGATAATATCGCCGGCGATTCTGCTGGCCCAGGAACAGGGCATAAACTGCGAAGGCCCTTTCCCAGCCGACACGCTGTTTCTGCGGGCGGCACAGGGCGAGTTCGACGGCGTAGTGGCGATGTATCACGACCAGGGTATGATACCCGTGAAGCTGCTGGCATTCGAAAGGGCCGTCAATATCACTATCGGCATACCAATAATAAGAACGTCGCCGGCCCACGGGACGGCCTTCGATATCGCAGACCGCAACCTTGCCAACCCTGCAGGTATGAAATCGGCGATAACCACAGCCATCCAGATGGCTGCAACGAAAAAGGCCCATCAACTTGCGCAAGCAAAAGCTGAACCGGATGCAGACTAAGCGGCAAATCCAGCAGTTGCTTGCATCGGCAGGCATCTTCCCGAACAAACGGCTCGGCCAAAACTTTCTCATTGATTTGAACCTGATGCGCCTGCTTATAGATTCCGCAAATATCGGCGGCAGCGATTGTGTGCTGGAGGTGGGCTGCGGCACAGGGTCACTAACCGAAGCGATAGCAGGAAAAGCCGGCAAAGTCATCGCCGTCGAGCTTGACCATAAACTGGCTGAAATAGCGAAAAGACAGCTTGCCGGCGCCGAGAATGTTGAGATTGTCAATACCGACATCCTTGAGAGTAAAAATACTATCAGCCCTGTTGTCATCGCTGCCATCGAGCAGGTCCGCAAGAAACACTCGGGCCGGCTGATGTTGGTTGCGAACCTGCCATACAACTGCGCCTGCCCTGTAATGATGAATTTAGTTACAGGACCTGTGGTCGCAGATGGTATGTATGTTACGGTGCAGAAGGAGGTGGCCGACCGAATGACAGCCGCTCCCGGCAATGGTGATTATGGCGTATTGAGCATTCTTTTGGCTGCGGCGGGCGAGGTAAAGATAATAAGAGTTTTGAAGCCGACGGTTTTCTGGCCGGCCCCGAAGGTTGATTCAGCAATGACCAGCTTCGTCCGTGATAGGGAAAAGGTCAGCCGTATTCGGGATATGAAACTGTTCAGCGAGGTCGTAAATCTTTTTATGGGTCATCGCCGGAAGATGCTAAAAAGCTGCAGCAAATTGGCTAAAGGTAAGTTAGCGGAAATTAAGAATTGGCAGGAGATTTTTGAAAAATGCGCCATCGACCCAAAAAACCGGCCTGAGGCAATCCGACCGGATGACTATATCGCCATCGCAAACCTGTGCTGCGAATACTTGGTGGAAAAACAAAAGACATAAAGAATTAACGGAAGTGTATACTTAACGCACAAAATCGGTGGCAAAACTAAAAAGGCAGGTATTCAAATTCTGAACAAGTGACAGTATGATTACGCGTAGGCATGTTGCCCGTTTTGGGGAACAAGCTCGATTCTCAGGTTACAATGTAGTGCATTTGCGATTCTTTGAAGCATTTTTTGGGTATGACCATAATAATCAGCGCTCTCTAATCGACTAATGACTGACTGTCTTGTGCCAACGCGCTTCGCCAACTCTTGCTGAGTAAGTCCAATCTGAGTTCTAAGCTCGTAAATTTGTTGTGCTATTTTTACTCTTTCTCTTTCTTTCTCTATATATTTCAGGTGTTTTTTCTTGCCCTTAATATATCGCCTGTGCATAATTTCAACAGCGTTACGTGTTGGTTGTTGTGGGCTTGACATTTTTTACTCCTCTACATATGTATGTGCTTGTGGATTACTTAAATAGTTTTCTCGGCGTTTAGTCGCTCTATCTATTTCGATTTCAGGCACTTTCTTTTCTTTATAACAACCGTGCGATAACAACACGATATTTTGTCCCACAAAACTATATAATATACGATAATTTACCCTTCCCCGTTTTACCCTTAGTTCATAAATTTCGTCTCTTAAATAATCACAAATTGGCCTACGCAATTCACAGCCGTATCGCTCTAAATCTTCCAATCTTTCTGTCCACTTATTTTTAATTTTTTGTGGCAATTTATCCATCCATTCCAGTAAGGGCACCTTGCCACCTTTTTCCTTGTAAATTATTAGTTCCGTCCATGGCATCTATTATATAATATCGCAAAAATGTGATAAAAGTCAAAGAAAAAATCACAAAAAAGTAATATTTTCTACCAGTTTTGATATATCCTCTTAGAATATAAAGAGTTACGAACCTCAAAAAAAGTTTAAAAATTAAAAGATTAAAGGCAAAAATTGCTCTTACCGGCCTGTTTCGGCTTGCAGGATAAAGTCACAGACTTTGGTTACGGCGTAATCCTCCACGCTTTTTAAGCGAAGTTCCGGGTCAAATTTTGCATCCGGCAGCAGCAGTCTTGGCTTGGGCCAGAGAAGAAGTGTCTCTATGAACATCTTTTTTGACTCGCGAAGGAAGGATTCTATCTTGACTTCAATCTGAAGCGGCTCTTCGTCGTTTTTCACAGGCGGCATAACGAGGCGCAGCCCACCGCCTAACACCGGCCGTGTGCCTAAATAATGAAAGTCCTGCGGATTTTGGCCGAGCCGGTCTTCCCACAGATATTTAAAGGCGTGGTCTTTGCAGCTATATAAGTGTCGGACCGTCGCATTAGATTGGAGGATTTGACACTGTCCTTGCAGCCAGTTCCGGCGGTAGGCATCGCAGACCGCCTCAGCTTCTTTGGCAAAGAGTTCGAGGGTGTGAGCAGGTCTTTCCGAATTTATTGAAATGCTTGAGACCCGCGGGCCTAACGAGGCGAGTTTGACCTGCAGGGCAGATGGCTCCGTCCGAACGAGCGTGAAATCGTGCGGTCCTACACTGGTCCTGGGAAAATCCAATTGCTGCTCCGCAAGTGCTTTTTGAAAATCCAGCCGTTTCATTGTGTCAGAGGGCCACTGGCTGGCTATCACGTAGCCTACCCCGAAATAGATACTCTGTCGAGTTTCGGTATTGAAACCTTCCATTTTGCTACCATCCTGCATTTAGTTAAATAACCGTTTGTTTATGGCGGTGGCTGTGACATTCAATATTGACCGCTATCGGCAGCGAAGCAATATGGCAGGGTGCGGTCTCGACTAATACGGCCAGCGCGGTGGTGTCGCCGCCAAGCCCTTGCGGGCCTAAGCCAAGTGCATTGATTCGCTCAAGCAAATCTTCTTCGAGCTTAGCGTAAAATTCATCGCCGCTTATTTGTTGGAGATTGTGGCACAGGGCCTTTTTGCTCAGGATGCAGCTTAGCTCGAAATCACCGCCGATTCCGACTCCGACAACAAACGGTGGACAGGCATCAGCGCCTGCAGCCCTGACAACATCAACGACCCAGTCGATTATCTGTTTTTTTTCTTCTGTGGGTCCGAACATCTTGAATCGGCATTTGTTCTCGCTGCCGCCGCCCTTTGCCATAACGGTCAGCTTCAATCGGTCGCCCGGCACGATGGATAAATGGATTATAGCGGGTGTATTTGAGCCGGTATTTTTGCGGGTATTTAACGGGTCGGTGACAACGCTTTTTCGCAGGTAACCTTTTTCGTAGCCCTGCTTTACGCCGGCATTGATTGCATCTAAAACCGTAGCATCACTATCACCGGACGGCGACTTAACCGCTACATCACGACCCTGCTCGACAAAGACCACCGCCAGGCCGGTATCCTGACAGAGCGGTATCTTTTCGGTTTTTGCTATGCGGGCATTTTCGATAAGCTGGTTCAAAATCTTCGCCGCCGATGGATTGGATTCTTTCTGTGCCGCCTGCTTTAGAGCGCCTAAAACGTCTTCGGGCAGCTCGTAGGCGGCCTCGATACAAAGTGAACTGACCGTCTCAACGACTTTTTCAAGCTCGATATGCCGCATATTTTATTTCGTGGCTTGCGACCCGATTTACTAACCAAAATTTACGATTCACTGTCGGTGTTGACCTCAAAGGTTTTATACGTTGTGTTGCCGAGGTCATCCGCAACTTTAATTGTGATTATATGTTCTCCCCTGCCCAAATCTTCAATCACGATGGTGAAATGCTCTTCCGTAGTATCATAGACCAGGTCGTCCGGTACGGCACTCAGCCACTTGGTGTTGCTGTCAACGGTGTAATCCGTCTTGCCAATTGCGCTGAATTCGTCGGATACCGCAAACTTTAGCGTCACTTTCCCCCCATCCTTCTCGACCGAGTAGTTCTTAATAACCGGCCCCGTGTTGTCAACCACCACAGGGTCGCTTACTCTGCTGCCAGTTAGTTTGGTGGCAGTGGTATTGCTCCTTTCGTCGCTTGCGGTTACCCTTACCTCGTATCGTCCGTCCTCAACGGTCTTGCCGTCCCACTCAAAGCTGTCCGGCTCGATTTCATCTTCAAGCTCAATCCAGTTTGTCCTTCCGAGCTTTCTGAAATCTATCTTGTAAATCAGCTTATCGTCGTTGTCGTCTGTGGTTTTATAGCTGATTTTAAGCACCCCTGTTTTATCGGGTGCCTCGACTCGACCGACACTGGCCTCTTCGACTTTAGGGGCCAGGTTGGGGATAGTATGTGCGACGGCGACCTCCCTTACCAGGGGGCTTTCACGGCTGTCGGAGGTCCGAAGGACGAGTTTATATTGACAGAACCTGCCGAGCGGACAGCGCAGTTGTATCGGCTCTGTTACTTCGGCCGGTTCGCTCCAGTCGGAAAAAGTCGGGTCGTTCACATCCTTGACGTTTCCACTGCGAGAGCCAACTAAAACCTTGCTTTCTTTCGGGATGTCTGCCTCGATTTGCAGTTTGCCCCATCTGGCCGGCTGACCTGCATCGATAAGGTCTGAAATGTAGGTTCCCTCGCCGGCGAAGCCGTCGCTTATCTTTATCAGCTTTGCGGGATTTGCCGTGCCGATATAGACATCCTCGCCGGCTGCGGCCACCGCGGTTATCTGCGATGCCTGTTCGTCTTCATAGATAACGGCCTGCTGCTCCGAGGCAGGGTCAACGGTAAAGAGCCGGCCGTTGTTACCCGTGGTGATAAGAAGCTTCTGTTGGTGTGCCGCCAGGCAAAAGAATACCGCTGTTTCGCTGAATATATCGGTTACGAAGCCATCTTTGGTTATCCGGTACAGATAACTGGCCTTGGCCGGCTTGGGCTCTTTGGGAGACGGTATCTGCATCTGGGGCGGTTTATCATCGGACGGTTTTTTTGTATTTGCTATCTCAAGTTTTAGCCCGCCGCCATCTTTGTTAGCGCTTTTCGGCCCTTCCATCTGCAATTCAGGCCGACCGGCCAAAGGCAGCCGCACAGCAAATTTCGCCTGTGCCTGAGCGAGCTTGGCGGATGTCGCCGCCGCATACAAATCGCCGTTCTCGTCAAACAGCAGCGCCGTAATCTCTTCCTGGTCGCTGTCGTATAAAACCGTTGCTGTTTTATCGCGAGGGTTTATCCTGTAAACCAGCCCCCTGCTGTCGCTGCCGGCATAAATAAAGCCGTCCTGCCCGATTGCCAGCGAGAGTATGTTTTTGTCGGTGCTGTCGTAAATAAGCTGCGGATTTTTCCCGAAGGAATCAAGTTTATAGACCTTTCCCAGCGGTCCTGTGCCGAGATAGATATTACCTGCGGAATCGACGGCTATTGCGAAGATATACATAGTGTGCTCGGAGCCGCTGCTGGCTTCGGCATCGTTCGGCTCGAAAATTGTTACCAGTTTGTCGGCTTCAAGGCGACACAATCTGCATTTTTCGCCGCTTATACCGGCCAAAAGTCGGCCGGCCAGGTCGGTTGCCATTGCGAAAATATGCTCGTTCGACAGATATTGCTCTGGCTGGACCGTATTGGCATCAGCCGGCTCGTTGCTGTCGTTCGGTTCGCCGCCGCCGGGCTGAGTGTTTTCGTTCTCGTGCGATTTCACGGGATAAATCTTCGTCAGTTTGCCGAGCGTGTACCTGTAAATGCCGCCGTTGGGGCTTGTGCCGGTAAAAATCGTCCCGCCGCTTATGACAACACTGTTTATTGACCAGGGCTGCGAGGCGGTTTTTTTCACGTCTGGTTTTTCCCCGACGTCTTCAAACTCTTCAACCAGAATATCAGCGGCCCGGCCGAGCTGAAGGGTTCCTTTAGAGTCAATCACAACATCTTCGGTTTGGCCTTTTAGTAAATCGGCGGCGCTGCTGTGACGCGTAACCTTGCTGGTAACCGCCAGGCAAACCGGACCCGCTAAAGCAGCGAGCAAAAAACTAAAAACACAGAGTCGGAGCAGCAAACTAAAAACTTTTGACTGGCCAATTATAATTGCCTGTTTTCCATTTTTCATTTTTTGTTCCTATTGCTTTTCCACTGTTATATACGCAACTTTTTTATCAATGACAACCGTGCCGGTTTTGAAACTGTCTTCGAGCCAGTGCGAATACGGCTGGGTTCTCAGCGTCCTTTTCGCATCGGCCAGGACCATCGCCTTGGTGGGTGGCAAATCAGGCAGCTCGGCCTTTTCCACCGCAACACCGCCGGTCGGCAAAACCAAAATGCAATATAATTTGTCCCTGTCAATATGTAAGACACTATTCATTGCCTCAATGAGAGTGGTCAGGTTTTGAGGAATAAATCTGTAGGATACGGTTTCCTTGAGAAATTTCATATAATCGTATCCTCCGCATACGATTAAATCGTATCTGCCGGGCGGTGTGTTCTGAGGTACCCTCAAGGTATAGTGGTATTTTTTCTTTTGGCCTCTCACCGTTTCCACAACTACGCCGATGGTGGTTTCCTGACCTGGCTTGACTTTTGAATCGGATAAATCGACCGACCATATATGCGATGCGATATTTCTCGGCCTTATGCGAATATCAAAATCAATCGAGTTTATATCAACCTTTTTGTACGGATTGTTCATAAGTATGGCTATCGAGCCGACACTTTCCATTGTGAGCTCATCAAGACCGACACCGGTTGAGATGTTTTCAAAGGTAATCGCTTCGGCGTTCTCTATGCCGATGGTAACCTTATAGTCAATTGAGTGGTCCGGCGGCAAGCTGCCGAGCATAAGGGCAGCGCCTGCCACGACATAGCGAAGCACCAGCGGCGTAAGGAGCCGATTGTTGGCGAGCCGGCAGTTATAAACCCGTTTTTCAGCGTCGTTGTAGCGGTCCACCGTTATCGTCAGCGGTATCATTTTTGCCTTTGCACCGATGCGTCCGTAAACCGCTGTCGATTCATCGCTCGTCAAGGCGCCGACTATCTCAAGCGCAGTGGCGAACTTGAAAGAACGGAGCATATTTGATACCACGGTGTGTACCTCGGCAGTGGCCATTGGCAGGTCTATCGGCCCGTAACCGAGAAAGCTATGCCCGAAGCCGTATACCTTATCGCTGACGACCTCCGTTACGGTCCCGATTACTGCCATTGCTATATCGCCGGTTACTACCGGCACGGCAAGAGCGGCACCGGCAGCCAGTTCCGGAGTTTGGGTCCGGTGTTCCGGGTCGGACGGTATGCTGCTGCCTCCGCCGGGACCGGTAACGGCCATAAGCCCAAGAGGTTCGACCAAAGCGCCCATCTGTTCAGTAACCTGCGCCGGCAAACCGGAGATAACCAACGGACAAGGCAAGGCAGTAGCACCAGTTAGGCCGCGCTGTCCTGACAGCGGCGTGGTTGTAATTTGTTTGTCAATCTCGGCAAAATCGAGAGGAACAGAAAAATCGAAGCTGTATCCCGTGCCCTGGTAGGTGTGTTCTGTCTCTGGTACCTGGCCTACCCTCAGCATCTCCTCGATTGGGGTAACGCCGTAAAGCGGGTCTTTGCTGAAATACCACCCAAAGGCTAATGCCCCTGCCAGCCGGCCGTCAATATATACTGGTGAGCCGCTACAGCCCGATACCGGGCCTGTATGGATAAAACGCTCGTCCGTTCCCTGAACCAAAATTGCGTCTTTACCGGCACTCCACTTGCGCACCACACTGAGAACATCCAGGTCAAACCTTTCGACCTCCGTGCCGTCATATACCGTCAGGCAATAGGCCTCCATCCCGGGCCGAATCTCGTCGATGCTGATATATCTGGCCGGGTCCCAAATGTCTTCTATGGATTTTGGGGTATCAGTTTTGCCCGACCGCTCGCTGGCTTGACAAAGATAAATTCCCGAGAACAGAGAGAGATAAAAAGTAAAAAGTAAACCCGCCATACGTGTGGCGGGTAAAAAATGAAAAATTCCGTCCTTTACCTCTCGCCTTTTTGCTTTTGTGCCTTTTTCGAGCATTTGTACCATCTTCGATTGGTTATCGACCGTTAAATATCGCCCCCGCCGTTTTGCTTCGCAAAAGCGAAGCAGCAGGGGCTAAAATTTTAACTGGCAGACAAACCCATTGCAAGGTAAAAGAAATATTGCTATGATGCTGATTCAAGCTCATAGTCCCTGCTGAATCGGGGCTCTTTTAGAACAGCAAACGGAGAAAAAAATGAAGGCAAAACATCGGCACGAACTAAAAACCAACGAATTAGCCGAATGGCTGGCGAACTTTCCGCAATGGGCGAAGGAAAATCTCAGGACGATTATCTACGTATCCGTAGTGCTAATCCTGGTTGTAGGGGCATACTTGTGGAAAACGTATGAAAAAAACATAGTAATGGTTCAAAGGCGGATTAATCTTACAACCCTTATAGCTGGCCTGCCGCGGCAAAAATTAGAAATCCTTCAGGCCGCCCAGCAGGAAAGAGATTATTCATTTATGCTCATACAGGTCGCTGATAAGCTCCAGGATGGCGCCCAGGCCGTAAAAAACGACCGGATGGCAGCCCTGGCACTTATTAAGCGAGGAGAATCCCTGCGGGCGGAATTGCATTATCGACTTGGGGCCGTTGGCAAACAGGAAGCGACAGCTCAGATAGCCAACGCTAAGGCCAGTTATGCCGAGGCGGCGACCCTTGCTACAGGCGACCCATCGTTAATGGCGGTAGCCAGATTCGGCGGGGGACTGTGCGAAGAGGAACTCGGCAATTTTGAGCAGGCACAGCAAATATACCGGGCAGTCGCTGAAAACGCCTTGTTCGAGGGCACCATAGCCGCTGTGCAGGCAGTTCGCCGTCTCGAGACAATAGCCGATTACCAGCAAGAGGTGGTCTTCAAGCCGGCATCAAAACAAACACCAACCGGGCCGCTGCAACCGGAGGTTCAACTAAAAGCACCTGATCTGCCGCAGGCGGGTCAGGCACCAGATAGTACATCTGAAGTGGCTGACAGCAATGTGTCGAACTGACAGGGGGGTGAGGATTTGGTTGCCGAAAAGGTGAAACGTCCAAAACCCCAGCCATCCCTGCCGCAGCCGTCTGCAGCCGCCGGGCCGTTGATGCTTCAGGTGGCCAGTTCCATCAAAGACCGGCGGATAGATAAGTACCTCCATAGCAGATTTAATAACCTCAGCCGCGTTATGATACAAAAACAAATCGGTGCCGGGGCAGTTAAGGTCAACGGAAAAACCGTCAAATCCAGCTTTAAGTTGAACCCGGGTGACAAAATCGAATTGACATTGCCGCCGCTGCCAAGCAAGGAGATTTTAGCCGAAGATATCCCGCTGAATATCATTTATGAAGACGACGACATAATCGTTCTCAACAAGCAGGCCGATATGATAGTCCATCCTGCTCGCGGCAATACCCACGGCACGCTCGTGAACGCCCTTGCTTATTATTCGGAAGAGCTTTCCAGTGGTTTAGGCCAGTTTCGGCCCGGCATTGTCCATCGGCTTGACAAAAATACAACGGGGATTATGGTCGCTGCCAAAAACGATACGGCCCAGTGGAAGATTGCCAAACAATTTGAAAACCGCCAGGTCAAAAAAAGTTATTTTGCCATAGTGCACGGCACACCGCAACTTTCAGCCGACCGCATAAACGTGCCGCTGGGTGTACATCCCAAGACAAGAGAAAAATACGCAATCAGGCCGGAAACCGGCAAGGAAACAATCACTTTTTACGAGGTGGTTGAAAGTTTCCGCGGCTTTTCCCTGCTGAAGCTCACGCCCAAAACCGGCCGAACACACCAGATAAGGGTGCATCTGTCTTACATTAAGCACCCAATCGTCGGCGACGATATGTATGGCGGCAAACTCGTCTATCCCTGGCAGTTAAAAGACACAGAACCGGCCGTCCAACAACCGATTATAAACCGCTGTGCCCTGCACGCCTCTACCCTCGAATTCAAGCACCCGACAACCGAAAAAGAAGTAAAATTCGAGGCCCCATTACCCAAAGATATGCAAAACCTGCTCGATATGCTGCGAAAATGCCGGAAAACCTAACTCGATACTCATAACGAGATTCGAGCATCCAGTATCAAGGAACGAATAAACGAGACCCTACTCCTGTGGCAGTTTTGCTAGGTCTGCGTCGGAGCCGGCGACCATTAGAATATCGTCCTGATAAATAATGGTATTGGGCATAGGGACATTGATAATGCCGCCCTTTTCGGTCTTGTCGCTTTTCTTGCTTCTGGCATGCTCACCCCGCTTGATGGCGACTAAATTAACGCTGTACTTCTGCCGAAGCTGCAAATCCATAACCGTTTTGCCGTCGAAGCTGGCCGGTGCCTTTACGCGGGCCAGGCTATAGCCCGGTGCAAAGTCGATTTTCTCACCGATTTGTGGTGCGATAAGTTTATACGCCCACTTTTGAGCCGACTCAATTTCCGGATAAATCACCTCGGTGGCGCCGACTTTGGAGAACACCTCGCCGGCAATCAAATCTTCCGCCCTGGCGAAAATCTCTTTAACGCCCATCTGGCGCAAGTTAACCACGGTCAGAATCGCCGACTCAAAACCACGCCCCGTACCCTGTCCTATACCGATGATAGCGACATCGACCTTATTGACGCCCTGTGCCTTCAGTGCCTCCTCGTCGGTGCTGTCGAGCCGAACGGCGTGACTTACCTGGTCGCGAATCAGCTCTATCTGCTCTCTGTCTTTGTCGATTGCAATGACCTCGGCCCCGCTCATCGCCAAAGCGATGGCCAATTTCTTACCGAACCGCCCCAATCCTATAACAGCAAAACGCTTCATAATTCGTCCCTCTCATTTCGTGGTTCGAGATTCGCGATTCACTATCCGCGATTCACTATCCACGATTCACGCCTTTAACCGACAATTACCGCCTCATCGGGATAATTATATCGAATCGGCTTCAAATTAAAGGTCAGCGTCGCCAATAACGTTAACGGCCCCAGCCGGCCGATAAGCATCACCATAATGATAATCAATTTGCCGGCGGTTGTCAAAGAAGGCGTTATTCCGGTTGTTAGGCCGACGGTCCCCAGCGCAGAGGCCGTCTCGAACATAATATCCGACATAGTAAAGCTATTGGCGTTTTCCGTGATATTAAGAACCAGCGTAGCGGTGAACAAAACCGCAACGAAAAGCAGCGTAACGGTAATCGCCCTGCCGACTACTACTACTCGCACCGAGCGATTGAACATCTCGACCTCCTGGCGTTTTCGCAGTGCCGCAAAAGCGGTCATTATCACCACCGCCAACGTTACCGTTTTAATTCCTCCCGCCGTTGAGCCGGGTGAGCCCCCGATAAACATAAGTAAAATCAAAATAAACTTACTCGAAGCTGATAACTGGGCGGTATTGACGGTATTAAACCCGGCCGTCCTGGCCGTAACCGACTGAAATAGCGCACCGAGCAACCCGCAGTTTTCTCCGCTGCTGGCTGTAAAATTCTCAAACACAATGATGGCCAGCATCCCTAAAACTATCAGACACGCACTTACGCTGAGAACAATCTTGGTCTGCAGCTGCATTCTCCTCGGCGTTTCCATCGAAAAACGATAACGCTTATTAAACCACCTCTTGAAAAACCGTTTCACCCTGTCAACGGCAATATTAGACAAATCGTAAAGCACGCCGAAGCCGAGCCCTCCTAAAATTATCAATGGGCAAACCACCACGTAAATCGGCCAGCTTCTGTTGTAGCTGACGAAGCTATCGTCGAACAAGCTAAAGCCCGCATTGCAAAAAGAGCTTATTGAATGAAATATGGTGCAAAACCACTGCTGATGCACATTGGCGACCCTGCCAGGCACATCGTCCCACATCCCGAACATACTGACGGCGCCGACCGCTTCGACAAGTATCGTGCCGAAAAAGATAAAGGCTATCATATTGCTTATTCGGCCAAGCGTCCTTGCACTTAGCAAATCCTGCATCGCCACCGACTGGCGCAAGCTGAACGCCTGGCCCAGCAGCAAGGCAAACACTGCACCGAAAACCACTATTCCCAAGCCGCCAAGCTGAATCAGTGAGAGAATAACCAGCTGCCCCATCAAGCTAAAGTCGCCTCCTGTATCTTTTACGATAAGGCCGGTAACGCATGTGGCGCTGGTGGCGGTAAACAGGGCATCAACAAAACTTATGTTCTCCCCAGCAGCCGACCTCGGCAGCATCAGCAAGCCAGCTCCCGAGATTATCAAGACCATAAAACTTGCGATTAAGACTCGAGTGGGATTTCTGCCCGACGCCGCACGGTTTACCACCGTCCTGCAGAGCTTGATGACCACCTGCAGAACCAGATAGATACCGACAGCGAAATGACGCACCGCTGCAGGGTCGGTCCTGGCGAACCACCGGCCTGCCCCAAACACGGCTACGCCGAGCGCAACTAAAAGCGGAATCTCGAACCAGTTGGCACGCAGGAATTCTCTTTTTACAGCCGCATTAAACAGCCGGATTATCTTCTCGGCAATGAAGACGCACAACAGCACAACCTGAGCGGTGTACAGAATCCCTGCGGGCAATAATGGCTTATCAAAGCCGAACAGGCAGGCATACAATGCGGCCACTACCGCCGCCGTCAAGGCGTTAATGCCGATTAAAACCTTCTCCAATCGCTTGTTTTTGTAACTTATTTGCATAAATGTTTAGCGTGTAGCCTATAGTGGATAGAGACAATTGTCAATCGGAAAGCCCGAATCCGAAACTCTTATACGCCGTCCTCATACCTATTCAGGCGACATCCGCTAAACCCAACGCATCACCGAACTTGCTCAACAATGCTCGGCGGATATTCCTGTGTTTCGGCTTAGTTAGCATCGGGTCGGATTGGACCAGCTCGAAGGCATTTCTTCTGGCCATCACTAACAGTTCGTAATCATCGATAATATTTGCGATTTTTAAATCCGGCAGACCGTGCTGGCGCGTGCTGAACATCTCCCCAGGCCCACGTAATCGCAAATCTTGCTCAGCTATTTCAAAACCGTCATTGGTTCTGGTCATTATCTCAAGCCGGCTCTTTGCTGTCTCGCTGTCGGTCTCGGCGAACAGAAGACAATGCGACTTTGCCTCTGCCCTTCCGATACGTCCCCTTAACTGATGTAGTTGTGCAAGGCCGAACCTGTCAGCCGCCTCTATAACCATTATCGTTGCGTTAGGCACATCTATGCCCACCTCTATCACCACAGTCGAGACCAAAACGTCAATCTTATGTCTTCTGAAGTCGCCCATAATTTTCTGTTTCTTTGCGGAGGGCATCCGGCCGTGCAAAAGCTCAACGCTAAATTCCGGAAAGACCTTTTCCGAAAGATTTTTCCATTCGTCGGTTGCTGCCTTGACCTGTGCTTCTTGCTCAACGGATGCGATTCGCGGATAGACGAAATACGCCTGCTTCTTTGCCTTCAATCGCTGACGGATAAACTCGTATGCCCTCTGCCGGTTCTGGCTGTCAACCCAGCGGGTGGAAACAGTCCCTCTGCCCGGAGGAGAACGCTTGATTACGGACACATCCAAGTCGCCAAAAGCGGTCATCGCCAGTGTGCGGGGGATAGGTGTGGCGGTCATAACAAGACAGTGGGGCGTGATTTGCTTTCGCAACTTCGCTCTCTGATGAACGCCGAATTTGTGCTGCTCGTCAATCACAACCAGTCCGAGCTTGTGAAATTTCACGTCTTTTTCCAGCAGCGCCACCGTGCCGACGACAATATCCATCCGGCCGGTGCTTATCCTTGCTAAAAGCTCCGCCCTCTTTTTGCCGGTCAGTCCCCCTGTTATGCAGACTCTTCTTACCTTGCTGTTCTTTAAGTATCTTTCGATACTTATAAAATGCTGACCGGCTAGGATTTCTGTGGGCGCCATAATCGCAACCTGTGTTCCATTGGCTACGGCTAATAGCGCCGCATAGAGCGCCACCACCGTCTTACCCGACCCGACGTCACCCTGCAATAGCCGGTTCATCGGCTCTGGCTTGCCCATATCAGCAGCGATTTCACTGATTACGTTGTTCTGGTCCTCAGTAAGCAAAAATGGAAACCGTTTCCTTATTCGACTGTCTATCTTCTCATCGCAAACACACGGCGGCGCCGAGGAAAAATGCCTGCATCTATACCGCCGTAGCGCCAACCCTAACTGCATCAAAAACAGCTCGTCATACTTTAATCTGCGTTTTGCGGCAGCAAGTTTCTCCTCGTCAGGCGGTAAATGTATCCATCTAAAGGCGTTTTTTCTACCGACCAGATTCGTTTTCTTGAGGAAACTATCGTCGTAAAACTCAGACACAAGGCGGTCAACTGCGTCCCGGACAGTTTTGATTATTTTCTTGATTTGCCTGCTGCTCAACTGGCTGCTTGCGGGATAAACCCCTCCGCTAAAGTATTCAGCGGGCTCCGGATACTTGCGGTCGAGAACCAGAAATTTCGGGTTGGTCATCTGTAATTGATGCTTATATAAACCCACCTTGCCTGAAACCATTATCATCTGGCCGGGCTTTAATTGCTCTCTCAGGTACCCACCGTGAAACCACACGACCCGGCATACGCCCGTATCATCGGCAACCCTGACCTCGAAAATCGGCTGCCGGCGAAAACTCTGATAATCTACCGACTCAATTAAACCGACGATTGTAACGTTATCTTCAGGTCGCCCCTGGTTTATCTTTACGACGCCGGCAGCGAACACCCAGTCCCGCGGAAAATACTCTAACAAATCACCAACCGTCTTAACCCCCAATTGCCCAAAGGCCCTGGCCCTGGCAGGGCCGACGCCTTTTAAAAACCGAACCGGCATCGACAAACTAATTTCGGCAGCATTAGTTCGTAGTTCGTTGTTCATAGTTCTCAATAATCAATCATAAATAATCAATAGTAAATTAAAAATGGCTCGTGCTATTGCTCGAAACTGAACTCACCGACCAGCTTGACAAAACGAACGTCACAAATCAGTTTTCTAATTATTCTCCCCTTTTTCTTTTCGTAGAGCATCAGCTCCTGCACGCCTGCGCCGCCGACCGGAGCGACCATTAAACCGCCGTCGTCGAGCTGATTTACTAACGGCTGCGGCACTTCCGGAACCGCTGCGGTTACGATAATCCTGTCGAAGGTTTTTTCCCCCGGCCAGCCGCAGCTGCCGTCGCCGATATGGAACTCGACATTTTTAACGCTCAATCTATCCAGAACCGCTTGAGCCGATTCGGCTAACTGGGCGAGTCTTTCTATCGTATAGACCTTTTTCGCCAGCCGGCTCAGGATGGCGGTCTGATACCCGCTGCCGGTGCCAATCTCCAGAACCTCACAGTCACGGTTAAGCCGCAGTTCCTGCGTCATCAGCGCAACGATATACGGCTGAGAAATGGTTTGCTCTAAGCCGATAGGCAGCGGCCCATCGGCATACGCCTGCGACCGGTAATTCTGCGGCACAAATTCTTCCCGGCGAATCTCACCCATCACCCTTAGCACTTCCGCATCTGTTATACCGCGACCTATCAGGTCGTAGTCGAGCATCTGATGACGAGCCAGGGCAAACCTATTTTTGTTTTTTTGGCTGTCCACAACTGTAATAATCGCTTTTTAAGTGCTATTTTGCAAATCATTTTTCGCTGCGATTAAGTTCGTTGCTATTGTACCGGCAAATGGTAAAATGTCATATTGACACTGCAAGTGGCGGAAAGCCGTGCTTCGCATAAAATATTTTTAGAGGGCTTTAAGGGGTGCAAAAAAATGAAAACCAAGAAGCTCCTTTTCTACCTGTTAGCAGCCATTTTAGGCGGCTGTGTACCCGTTATGTCGCTCCATCCGCTTTTCACCGAAAAAGATGTGCTCTTTGAGGAAAAATTGCTCGGCACCTGGGTGAATGACCCCAACAACCCCACAACCACCTGGGAATTTGAGCGTGTTATGGACGAATCTGAGAATGCCATAGAATTTAAACGTCCCGACAGACCAGAAAATGCATACAAACTGGTTTTTCACAACAATAAGGATGACGGAAAAGGCTCATTTTTCGCACATTTGGTGAAGCTGGAGAATATGCTCTTTCTCGACGTTTACCCAAGCCAATTACCATGCGCACCAAAGGATCCAAATGAGTTTCAGTTTTATAATATATATTTTTTGGTTCCTGTTCGCACATTCATAAAAATTGATTCCATTGAACCTCAGTTGAGGATGCGATTAACAGACGATGATGATATGAAGAAGCTGCTCGCCGAAGACCCCAATGTGGTAAAGTATGAATTGGCCGACGACAAACTTATTTTGACGGCATCGACGAGAGAGCTTCAGGCATTTGTGCTGAAGTATGCCGACGACAGCAGAGTATTCAGCAATGAAATTGTCTTGAGCCGTAAAAAACCCCAAGACCCTAACGACAACGACCCAAATGTTGTTGACCCCAATTTAATCGACCCTGATAATACCGACCCTAACGAGGTTTCAAAAATCGAGTAGGCCCCGTTAGATGGCGGCTTCGCCTATCTCACGGGGTAGATAAAGGCAGTAAAATTATGATTGGTCAGCCGGAATTCAGGCGCTATCTGGTAAATATCGATTCTGGCTCGATGCACCAGCTATTTACCGATTGTTTGGTGATTGGGGCCGGCATTGCAGGTCTGCGCGCCGCTATCGAAGCGGCCAGGGACCACAACGTTGTCGTTGTCTGCAAAGGTGCTCTCCACGACAGTAATACATGGAAGGCCCAGGGAGGCATCGCCTCGGTACTTGACAAAGCCGATACATTTGAATCACACATAGCCGACACGCTTAACACCGGCTGTGGTCTAAGCGACGAAAAAATTGTTGACCTGGTGGTTCGCCACGGTCCGGAGCTCATCGAGCAACTGCTCCGCTGGGGCACCGAGTTTGACCTGACCGACGGACATATCGCCGCTACCCTCGAAGGCGGCCACACGCACCCTCGCATTGCGCACGCTCACGGCGACGAAACAGGCCGGGTAGTTGCAGAGGTGCTCATAGAAAAAATAAGGCAGAATCCGAAGATAAAAATAATAGAAAACTTCTACACTATCGACATCCTCACCAACGACGAGAACCAGTGCATTGGAATAATCGGCCAAGACAGTCAGGGCCTACAGATAATCTTCTCTGCGGCCATAATCTTGGCGACCGGCGGGGCAGGCCAATTGTATCGTGAAACCACCAACCCTGAAGTTGCAACCGGCGACGGTATCGCTATTGGCTACCGCGCAGGCGCTGTGCTGGCCGACATGGAGTTTATGCAGTTTCATCCGACCACTCTCTACATCGCCGGTGCCTCACGGGCACTGATTACAGAAACGCTGCGAGGAGAAGGCGCCACCCTGCTTGATAAAAACGGCTATCGCTTTATGAAGGACTATCACGAATCCGCCGAGCTTGCCCCACGTGATATTGTCAGCCGGGCCATTCTCAGCCAGATGTTGAAAACCGAATCGACGCACGTTTATCTGGACGTTCGGAAGTTTGACAAGACATATTTTGAAAAAAGATTTCCCGCAATTAACGAATTGTGCGAAAGTTTCGACATAGACATCAGCCGGGACCTCATTCCCGTCCGGCCCAGCGCACACTATATGGTTGGTGGGGTAAAGACCGATAGCAGCGCCAGGACAAGCATCGAAAATCTTTACGCCTGCGGCGAGGTGGCGGCGACCGGCCTTCACGGGGCAAACCGGCTCGGCAGCAACTCTCTGCTCGAGGGGCTGGTCTTTGGCAGAATAGCCGGCCACCAGGCCCCGCTGAATGTCAGAACGGATGTGGCTCATATCAAGCACCCCCCGATAAAATATCAGGTTCCGTACTCGAACAGAACCCGCTTGGATACCACAGACGTTAGAAACTCACTTAGAGCCCTTATGTGGCGAAACGTCGGGATTACCAGAAGCGACCAGCCGCTCGAAGAAAGCCAGGAGATTATCAGATTCTGGCAGCGGTACGTTATGGACAAAATCTTCGATGCACCGGCGGGCTGGGAATGCCAGAATATGCTCACCGTCTGCCTGCTGATGGCACGTTCCGCCCAGCAGCGCCGGGAAAGCCGGGGCGTGCATTTCAGAAGCGACTTCCCCCAAACCGATGATGAGCAATTCAAAAAACATATCGAAATCTCCCATCAAGGGTAGAAATTAAGGCAAATTTTGTTATAATGGATGTGTTTGGTAAAACAATAATTGATTATCAACAGTAAAGTAATCAATTAAGAAAGTGGGTCGGGCGGTCGCCCCGCACCGCTACTGGTGCGGGGAGGAAAGTCCGAGCAGGACAGGGCACGGTGATGGCTAACAGCCACCCGGGGCGACCCGAGGGAAAGTGCCACAGAAACCACACAGCCGATGGCCCCGATTAGTCGGGGAACAGGCAACGGTGAAATGGTGCGGTAAGAGCGCACCGCGGTGTCGGCGACGGCATCGGCAGGGCAAACCCCACCGCCTGCAAGACCAAGAAGCTGGCGCTCGGCCCGGGCATTACCAGCGGGTAGGTCGCTTGAGCCGGCCGGTAACGGCCGGTCGAGATAAATGGCCGCTAAGACAGAACTCGGCTTACAGACCCACTTTTTTGATTGATTATTGAGCCCCCTTGGCGCGATTTACGAGCTAACTACCTCAAAGTGACCGGTTTGCAGCAGGTGTTAAATGTAAGTCGATTTCTGACAATACATTCCGCAATTTTGCGTTTTGCACTTTGATTTTTACATTTTCAAACTGACCATCGGTCAGTTTGAGTAACTACAAACTATGGCCACCCCCTGAATACCTTCTTAGGCAAGCTCACTTTCCTCTTGGCAAGCGAACCAAGTCTCATCTCAACCGTGACGATATCATCAGCAACGGCCATTTTAATCCTGCCCTTATCGAAGCTGGTATGTTCAAACTTAAGACCGGCGGATGCGCTCAGTCCCGCCGCCAGCGCAGGTGAGCTGTCTAATTTAACCAGAACCGCCTGCAGCGCCTGATTGATAAGCATCCCGCAAATGCCAATCGTTTTATTATCCGGGCTGACCTCGTCCGCATCTTTGCGAACGTTTTCCAAAACCCGCCGAAGGACCGCTATTTGCCTTGCGTTATCGTCCGCGTATGGCTCGTCAAGCACCTCCGGCTCCAATACCATTTCGCAGTCAAAACTGAGATTTTCCCACGGCTCAACGAATATAGACTTTGGCCTTTCATCTACAATGAAAAAATATTTTCGTTGCGCCGTCAGTTCATCTTCATCGAAGGCAACCATTTTCAGCCACGTCTTGTAGCCCTTCTTCTTCTGCCCGAGCGAGGCAACCACGCTCTTGCTCTGGCTGAGCAGCTCGAATTCGGGTATGTTAATCACACCAAGCACGTCGGCGGCGCCGCTGGTCTTCAGCTCCGTCTGCCGGTAGCCGGCGGCAACCTGCTCATAAGAGGCCCCCCTTTCCGGCATAAGCAGCGCTACGGTATCCCGAACAACGCAGCCAGACAGGCCTAAAATAACGAAAAGCTGAAAACTAAAAACTAAAAGCCGTAATTTAACATTAGAAACTTTAGATTCTACGTTCCGGTTTCGCACTTTTCGCTCTCCGCTTTACACCTCTTTAGCATCTATCCACTTCATCATCTTGCGCAGGTCTCGGCCGACCTGCTCCAACTGGCAATTGTAGTCTTTTTCGTAAAGTTGTTTAAACTTCTTCAAACCGCCCTGGTATTCAGCCACCCACTCCTTGGCAAATTCGCCGGAGGTAACCTCCGAAAGTATCTTTTTCATCTCGCCCTTGGTCTGCTCGGTGATAATCCTCGGCCCGCGAGTCAAATCGCCGTACTCGGCCGTGTTGGATATGCTGTATCTCATATAGCTCATCCCGCCCTGATACATAAGGTCAACGATGAGTTTGACCTCGTGCATACACTCGAAGTAGGCAATCTCCGGCTGGTATCCCGCCTCTACCAACGTTTCAAAGCTGGCCTTAATAAGCGAGGTAAGACCCCCGCACAGCACACACTGCTCACCGAAAAGGTCCGTCTCGGTCTCTTCTTTGTATGTCGTCTCGATAATCCCCGCCCTGGCTGAGCCGATTCCGTTCGCCCACGCAAGGGCGATTTGTTTTGCATCGCCGGCCGGGTCCTGCTCGACGGCCACTAAGGCCGGCACGCCCCCGCCCTTGACAAATTCGCTGCGAACTAAATGCCCCGGCCCCTTCGGGGCTATCATCACAACGTTAATATCTTTCGGCGGCACAATATACTTAAAATGGATATTAAACCCGTGGCAGAAGCCGAGCGTCTGTCCCGCCGCTAAATTGGGGGCGATTTGCTCTTTGTAAACTTGCGCCTGCATCTCATCCGGCACGGTTACTATAACCAGCGCCGCACCATCCATTGCCGTCTTTATATCGCCGGGTGCAAAGCCCTGCTCGATGGCCAGCTTATAATTGTCTGTGCCTTCCAGCTCAGCCACCGCCACCTCTATCCCGCTGTCGTGCAGATTCTGGCTGTGTGCGTGGCCCTGGCTGCCGTAGCCAATCACCGCTACCTTTTTACCCTTCAGCGCATCTATCGGCGCATCCTTTTCGTAATAAATCTTAACTGCCATAGCTTTATCTCTCCTATCGCTTAAAAAATGTTAAGTGTAAGTCGATTTTTGACAATACATTCCGCAATTTTGCGTTTTGCACTTTGATTTTTACATTTTCAACGCCATCCCGACCCTGTCGGGACTCCGCAATTTTGCATTTTGCACTTTGATTTTTGCATTTTCAAACTGACCATCGGTCAGTTTGAGTTACATATACAACCAAACGAGCCAATTATAGCTAAAAAGCTTCTTTGAGCAAGAAATTAAATTTACCCCCATCTACGGAAAAACAGTATGTCTGAAAGAGAAAAACCCCCTTTGTCATTCTGAGCCCCCGTTCTTGCTTTCGCAAGAAAGCACGGGGGCGAAGAATCTCAAAAATCCTCGTCCGCCGTCAGGCGGATTCCGCAATTTTGCACTTTACACTTTGATTTTTACACTTTCAAACTGACCACCGGTCAGTTTGAGAATAAATCTACTTTTCGTCCAGCCAGTGCCCAGCCAGTATCGCAAGGTCCCGCCAATCGACAAAATCATCACCGCCGGAGGGGGCAATGTCTGCGATGCGGACGCTTCGTGCGAGCCAGCAGGCCAGAAATGGGGGTAATTCAGTATAGCTTCCTTCCCAGTTATTAGCAAAGATGGCCCAATCCTTGAAATTAACCCGGCCGTCCGAATTGTAGTCTTGTTCAAGTCTTTCAAGCCGCCACTCGTTGGCGAGGATGGAGTAGTCTATAAAGTCGACACCATCGGGACAGACAAAATCACCAGGCAACGGAATCTGCCACGCCAATTTCGGATAATTCGTGCCTTCGCAAATTGTCCATATATTAACAATGTCCCAGCCGGCATCGGTAAAAGTGCTGGCCATCTGCATATTTGCAGTCGATTCGCCTATTACGTTAGGGTCGGTGGTATTGCCAATGCCGTTTACATCCGGGTTAATATCCATGTCCCAAAAACATTTGGTATAAGACGAGTTTTGATGAAATCCTGTCAGTCCGCCAGTCAAATCGTTTCCATCAACAGCTCCTGTTGAATAGCAGGCGGTTATGGTGCCCTCCCAACTGACACCAATAAATCCTCCTACAACCATATTCCCATCAGCATTTCCAGTTGCGTAACTGTTGAAAATGGACCCATAATTTGAGCCGACAAATCCACCGACTGCATTTGATATTCCTATAACAGAACCGGTTGCATAACACTTAGAAATATAGCCGTCATCATTATTAAATCCTACGAACCCACCGCTACAGCAGCCGCCTCTCTCGGAAACAACAACTTTGGCATAGCTATTAAGGATATTTCCGTTGTTGGATCCGATCAGGCCGCCAACGTCGTAATTTCCCTCAGCTGCGCCTATGGCATAACAATCATGGACGGTCCCCCACAAGTTCCACCCCGCCAACCCACCGACACGTTCTTCTCCCGCAACGCTGCAATTTATACTATAACAACCCCATATGGTCCCTTGGATGAATATACCAACCAACGAACCTACAGCAATCCCTGTTCCTGCATCAACATTGGGGTCGATTAAACCTAAGTTTTTAATCTCCGCGTTGGGCTCATCAACATATCTGAAAAGCCCCGTGTAATTTTGCTCTGTAGCGGTGTAGCTAAAATTTGAAATTGTGTGGCCATTGCCGTCAAATATACCGGTAAAAGGACTGTTAGGAGGAGTCCCAATGATGTTGAACTGTGTGCTGGTGAAACTTGCCAGATTTATATCTGCTGTTATCTTGAAGTGTTTGTCCCAGTCGTTTGAGTCAAGGCCGATTGAGTTAAGGTCATTCGGCGTAGCGATTAGATACGGGTCGTTCGGCTCACCCATGCCGCCGCTATATTTACCAAAACAGACGCCGGTGAGCAAACCAAAGCTCAACAAAAGGCCCAGAATTGCCGGTTTATGACTCATAATCTACCGCCCACTCCTGAAACCCCGGACTTGAGTCTCCGCCTCCGCAGTTGCTAAGTATTCAAACTGACCGATTTATTGCCAAGAACCGATATAAGGCGTTATGTGATACGTAATTATGGAAAACAAAGCCATAATGAAGATAGCCATCCCGCCCAGCGCTGGGCGGGATTCCACAATTTTGCATTTTTAACTTTGATTTTTGCATTCTCAAACTGACCGAGGGTCAGTTTGAACTAAGTATTGTACTACAAAAACCCCGAATTGTCAAAACATAATCTCAGAAACCCCCTATCGAGTCACGATTCACGAGCGGCGAGCACCGGTCTCTACGGCTCTGTTTTTGCCTGCCCCGTTAGAAGTCCCTGCTGATGGCGCGGGACAACCACCTCAAGACCTCGCTTCTAACGGGGCCTGCCGGGGCATTGCGATAGTGCCGGTCCTGGCCAAACTCTTAATACCATATGGCCTGCAGGCCTCTATAAAGGCCTCGATTTTATTCTCCGGGCCGGATACCTCGACCATAACAAACTTCTGGCCTATGTCCACGACCTTTCCCTTAAACGCCTCTATCAAAGCAAGCACCTCGGCCCGCCTCTCCGGCGGGGCCGAAATGGCTATCAGCATCAAGTCCCGGGCCACTACCGGCTGACCGACAAAATCCTGGACCTTAACAACGGGAACAATCTTGGCCAGCTGTTTTCGAACCTGCTCAACAATCCTGTCATCGCCGATAACGACAATCGTCATTCGGCTTAATTGTGGGTCCTCGGTTCGGCCGACAACGAGCGAATCGATATTAAACGCCCTCGCCGCAAACATCCCCGCAACGTGTGCCAGAACACCCGGCTTATTCTCAACCAGCGCACTTATTATATGCTTCATTTTCGCACCTCGATTCAGAAGCCAGATGTCAGATTCTACTTTCTGCCTTCTGTTTTCTGTCCTCTGTCTTCTGTCTTTTTACGCTATGCTCTCCAATATATCAAGCCCGCTCATCTCGTCCAAGCTTTTACCGGCGGGAACCATCGGCCAGACGTTTTCTTCGCGCTCAATCTTAAAGTCAGCAACACAGGGCCGCTTTTCCGCCAGCATCTGCTTAATTGCCTTCGGAACGTCCGCCTTTTTATCGACGGTGATTCCGACCGCACCCATCGCACGGGCCACCGTCGCATAATCGGGATTGGACAGGTAGCTCTTGGAATACCGCTTGTTATAGAAAAGCTCCTGCCACTGCCGAACCATTCCCATATATCCGTTGTTCAGGATGCAGACCTTTATAGGCAGCTTGTTCTCAACGGCGGTGGCAAGCTCCGTCATTGTCATATTGAAGCTGTGGTCGCCGTCGATATCGATAACGGTCTCGCCCGGTCTTGCGACCTGTGCGCCTATGGCGGCTGGCAGACCAAACCCCATTGTGCCAAGTCCCCCGGAGCTTATAAGCTGCCTCGGCCTGCTGAAACGGTAAAACTGCGCAGCCCACATCTGATTCTGCCCGACGCCGGTAGTTATAATCGCACCGCCTTTGGTCTGACGGCAGAGCTCCTCGATGACGTACTGGGGCTTAATCGTCGATGCTTCCCTGTCGTAGGAAAATGGGAATTTTTTCTTCCACTCGGCAATCTTCTTAAACCATTGCTTCCTTTCGCGATGCTCGACTTCCTTAATCAGCTCGGGCAGGATAAATTTCGCATCGCCGACCACCGGAATATCCACGTGGACATTCTTCGATATACTGGCAGGGTCGATATCTATGTGGATTATCTTTGCATTCGGCGCAAAGGTCTTCAGCTTGCCGGTAACTCTGTCATCAAAGCGGGCACCGACGGCGATTAACAAATCGCATTCCTGCACAGCGTAATTGGCGTAGGCGGCGCCGTGCATTCCGAGCATATCGAGCGATTCGGGTCTGTTCTGGTCGTAGCTGCCCAATCCTAAAAGCGTCGTTGTAACCGGCAGATGCGCCTTGTCGGCAAGCTGCCTTAATTCTTCGGCCGCATTTGCGCTAATAACCCCGCCGCCGACATAAAGAACCGGCTGGCCCGAATCGTTTATTGCTTTTGCCGCCGTTGATATCTGTCTGGCGTGGCCCTTTGTGCGAACCCGATAGCCCGGCAGCTCCATCTCTACGGGGTTTTTAGTATCAAACTTGGCGACCTCGACGTCCACCGGCACATCAATCAGCACCGGCCCCTGCCGACCGGTTGAAGCGATATAAAACGCCTCCCGAAAGATGCGGGCCACGTCCTTAACGTCCTTGACGATGCAGTTATACTTTGTAACCGGACGGGTAACACCGGTAGTGTCGGCCTCCTGGAATGCGTCGTTTCCGATAAGCTCGGTGCGGACCTGGCCTGTGATGGCGACCATCGGGGTCGAATCCATCATCGCCGTAGCAAGGCCTGTAACCAGATTGCAGGCGCCGGGCCCGCTGGTTGCGAGCATGACGCCGACCTTGCCGCTGGCCCGCGCGTAGGCGTCGGCCATATGGCAGCCGCCCTGCTCGTGGCGGGGGATTATGAAGTTAATCGGCGCATCGTATAATCTGTCGAACAGAGGCAATACCACGCCGCCGGTGTAGCCGAACATCGTATCGACACCCTGCTCGATGAGCGTATCTACTATTATTTGTGCGCCTGTTTTGACGGAGGATTGAGCGGCTGGACCAGCCGAAGGACGAGACTTGGGACTCATTTTTGTAACCTTTCCCTGATAAACGCTACAGTTATTCCGGTCAATTATAGCTCCACTGGGCCGCTTCGAGAGGTCAGCCGTCCGCTGAAAACGGACAACGGCGCCGCTCGAAGATTCAAGACCCTGCTATAATCCCGTAACCATCCCGACACATTGGGACGTCTCAGGTTTGTATTTGCATGTTTTCATACAAATACAAAAAGATTATACGAAACCAATCAACATCTGTCAATAGTTTTCGACAATCTGCGAAAATTGAAAACTAAAAATATCCGGAATTTAAAAAAAACTGATTTTTGGGGGAAATTTAAAGAGACAAGCGTGGTTTTTGGGTTAAAAATGAGGGTTGGTGGGTTGGTTTGGGGGGATTGGGTAAAACAGGTAAGAAAAAAAGTGAGAAAAATGGAGAAAAATGAAGAAAAAATGCAAAAAATGGAGAAAAATGGAGAAATTTGGGGAAAAATTGCAAAAAAATGAGAAAAAATGAGAAAAAGAGAGACGGTTTTTAAGCATCTTTTTATACTCATCTGCATAAGTTGATTGATTATCCACAGATTTTTGTTGACTAATCATATGATTTATTTTAAACTTGACAAAGAAAACAACCGACCATATGATTAGGGCATATGGATACATAGAAAGGTGTATCAAGCACGGATGCCTCAAGATATCAATGCAATAAAACGTAAACTGGCAGAGCTTGCAAGAAAGAGGGATAAAAGGGATGTTGGTTTTTGGCCAGATGATCCGCACAATTGGTACCCAGAATCGGTTATAGACCCAAGAAGCAAAAAACCATTTACGCGCTCAGGTGCTTGGGATTTTATTGCAGAGGAATTGGAAAAAAAAGAAACCCTTATTAAACCTGTACCTTTAATAGCTCCGCGTGGAAAAGTAGGTTATAAGTTTCTTGTTAGTACTGAGTACGGAACGATATACATAAAAGTGAGGTTGGCCAAGGCAAAAATAATTGGCCGTAGTTTTCATTACAGCGAGAAAGAGTAGGCTTTTATGGACAGTAAATCCGGTCAGGAAAAAAATGGTCCAGCGGTTCGTGGTAAATTTGTTTGCGGTGAGTGTGGAAGCGAGAGAATAAGGACAAACCGAGAAATTTATAAATTCCCTTATGGTGTAGGTGCTGACACTGTAGAGTTATCATGTGAAGTACCGGTTCGGAACTGTGCTGACTGTGGTTTTAGCTTTATTGATGGAGAGGCTGAGGATATATGCCATAAAGAAGTTTGTAAACACCTAGGAGTGATGCCTCCATCAAAAATCAAGGCTCTTAGAGAGCTATATGAACTCACACAAGCACAGTTTTCTGAAATTACTAAATTGGGTGAAGCTACACTTTCACGGTGGGAACGAGGGGTCGTAATACAAAATCAAGCGTATGATAATTATTTATACTTGTTAGGATTTAAGGAAAACTTTCAGCTGGTTAGGGAACATGGAGAATCGACCGAACCGTTGGAGCAGTATGTTGGAGAGGTTAGAAGGCCGCAGTTCCGCGAACTGGACATTGACGAAGAGCTTTTGGAAAGAAAAAGCGGTTTCAAGCTTTACGCGTGTGGGTCTGCGAGGGCATCATAGTATGTATACCGTAACATTTTATTCGTTTAAGGGAGGTGTCGGCAGGACGCTGGCACTTGCCAATGTCGGGCTGGAATTAGCAAGAACGGGCCGGAGGGTTTTACTTGCTGACTTTGACCTTGAATCACCAGGTATTGATACATTTGAAATTCTTCGACCAAGAGAGCCAAATTCGGGTTTAGTTGAGTATGTTTCTAAGTTCATGGGAACACGAATTGCTCCTGATGTGAAAGATTTCATTTATGAAGCTTTAGGGATTGGACAAAAAGGGGGGCGTCTATGGGTTATGCCGGCAGGCAGAGGTGATGAAGAATACGCTCAAAAACTGAGTAGCATCAGTTGGCAGAGATTATACGATGAACTTGACGGTTTTCTAATGTTTGAAGATTTAAAGGCTCAGTGGAGGACATCTTTTGAACCAGATTACGTTTTAATTGATTCAAGAACAGGCCATACAGACACAGAAGGAATCTGTACGAGACAGTTGCCTGAGGCTGTTGTCGTTTTATTCTTTCCGAATGAACAGAATCTTGCTGGCCTAAAAGCTACGGTGTCTTCTATTCGATCCGAGGATGAGCGCAGAAAAGACAATCCTATTACATTGCATTATGTTATGTCTAATGTACCTGATTTAGATGATGAACAAGAAATTCTCTCGGGTTTGCAACGACGCTTCCGTGAGGAGCTTGGGTATGAGGAACTGACGTCTGTCATTCATCGATACGATAGTCTGTCTCTACTTAAGCAGTCCTTATTCGTTCGGGAGCGCCCTAAAAGCCGTTTGTCGAAAGAATACTTGGCATTACTGAATCGAATTACGGACGAGAACATTCAAGATCGAGAGGCCGTAATACGAAGTCTAACTAGAAGAAGATCTTATAGAATGCGCGCGCGGCTTACAAGAGAGTCTCAACAGGAACGTTTTGATGATATCTTAAAGTACCACTCGCACGATGGACAAGTCCTGTACGTCTTGGCCATGGACTTAAAGCGAAGAGGCCGCTTAGAAGAGTCGAAAATGCTACTTGGAAGGTCCATAGAGTTAGGGCATCGTTCGGCGGAAGCTCTTTTGGCACAAGCCGAGGTAAGATTTCAGGATAAAGATTTATCTTCTGTGTTAAGTGATGTGTTCGAAGCGTTTCAGTCTGAAGATTTGGATGAAGATGAACTTTCTCGCGGAATCGAAATTCTCCGACGAGCTGCACCGGAGAAGCTACTTGAGATTAGCAAAATGCCCGCATTTCGGTCACTGAGTTCTTATTCGCAGATTGCCTACGACCTGATGTGGTGCAAAGAAGGATTACAGGCCGCGATCGATTTATTTTCACGATATCGCAAGGACTCAAGTTTAAGAGTGGATACCTCTGAGTCAGTTCGAGTTTTACTTTCACTTTCTCTAATTGGTCTCTCTCGCTTTGAAGAGGCCCTCGGACTTTTTGGCAGTGTTCGACCTGCGCCACAGGATTTAGGTACGAGTGACTCTTTCAATTATGGGATGGCAGAATGGGGTAAAACTGGCGCGCCGCCTAAGGACATGTTCGGGCGGGTTGTCGAACTCGACTCTAAGGGCACAGGAAGGCACAGTGCCAATTACCACCAGTGTCTTGCCATATCACTTTGGGTTATTGGTAGAAATCAAGATGCTCTTAAGCGACTAGAGAAAGCTAAAGAAGAAATTAGTGAAAGACCGACGCCTGATTTTAGTTGCTGGCGATATATGAAAGTGGCACCACCAGATTTCCGAGAAGATTGCCAATCAATTCAAAAGTTGATTGAAGGGACAAACCTTTATCCTTTGTTCTTCCCAAAATCGCACCGTGAGTGATATAATCAGCGGCGATCCGAAAGTGCAACCCCCAGTGGAACCCCAAGAGATAGGGGCAGGCGTGGGGCTAAATACGCCGCTGGCAAGGCCAGCGGTATGGGGGAAAGGGAAAAGGCAAAAGTAAAAAGGTAAAAGGGAAAAAGAGTGGGATTGTGGGGTTGGGTTCGCCACGGGCGGATCTTTGACTTCGAGAGTGTGTGGTGTTAGTTTTACTGGCCGAAACTATCAGTTGAATTAAGACAGGCAAGTGTTAAAATGGTGCGGCGTAGAGAAAATCAAAACTTAAAGTGCAAAATGCAAAATTGTGGTATTGCTTTGCAATGGGATTTTAATAGATTCCTCGACTGCGCTCGGAATGACCAAAGGGTTGCGGGTTGCAGTTGAATAGGCAATTGTTAAAATGGTGCGGCGAGGCCGAAGTTTTTAATTTTGAGTTTTTAGTTTTGAGTTGGGTGGAATTTTCAGGTGGGGTCGGGGCTTTTAGCTTTTCATTGTCGGATTTTGTGGTTAAAATGGTGCGGTATATTCGTCGCTTGTCGCTCGTGGCTCGGGGGATGAAGTGGAAAGATGAGTGAAAAGAATAAAACGCAGCTAATAAAGTAGAGATTATTGAACGGAGAAAAGAAAAATGAATATCGAGGCGTTTTTATTATGTGATTGTGCAACGGAAAGCGGCGGGAAGCTGAATGTTTTGGGGGCCTTTGACAATATATTCGCCAGGAAAATGCCCATCCTGCATCCGGCCTGCGCCGTTGCAATAAGGATACGGTTCGAGAAGATTGAAGAAGGCGGCCACAATGTAAGGGTCGATGTGATTGACGAAGATGGCAAGGCGATAATTCCGAGATTAGATACGAATATAACTGTAAAAGTTGGGGCTGACATTGGTTCGTCTGTAGCTAATCTTGTTCTGAATATTCAAAGGTTGAAATTTGAAAATTACGGACAATATAGAATTGACCTGGCAATTGACGGACAAGTAAGAGGAACTTTGCCTTTAAACGTGAGAGAATTGGCAAATATGGCTTAATCTACAATTGGCAGCTTAAGCTATTTTTGCTAATGGCTGGCGGCAAAGTTGGTTGGGGATGGGGAAAAAGGCGGAGGGGTTGATTGAGGGGCTTGAGGGGGAAAGGGAAAAGTAAAAAGTTAAAAGGCAAAAAGAACTGGATCCCCGCCTTCGCGGGGATGACAATTTTTAATAGATTCCTCGACTGCGCTCGGAATGACGGACTGGGGAGATTCTTCGCTTCGCTCCCCGCACTAAATTACGGATTATTTAGTACGGGGCAAGCAGAATGACCGAGTGTGCCGCAGTGGCGGCGACGGTTATTAGCCATACCAGTCGGAGCTTATGTCTGTCCAGTCCTTGTTGTTTGCATCGATGAGCTTGACTTTCTTTTCACGTCGCCAATTTTTTATTTGTTTCTCGCGTGCGATAGCTGAATTTGGGTCAGAAAAGGTCTCGAAATAGAGCAAACGGTCAATGTTGTACTTCTTAGAAAAACCGGCCAGGAGCTTATTTTTATGTTCATAGACCCTTCTTCCAATGTCGTTGGTCATGCCAATGTATAAAGTGCCGGTGTTACTGGAGATGATGTAAACATAGTAATTTGACATTTTGATAGTATAATTTACTCAAACTGACCGATTTTAGGCCGCGAGGAGTTTTTCCAGGCGGCGAATAACAGGTTTTTCATGACTATATTTAATAACATCTTGAACATTCTCCTGCCAGACTATCCG
>Ga0315533_1000309_pt1 | contig 44056 bp, 50 predicted proteins | sample SalMarSW160130MG_FD_203081 | JGI IMG/M metagenome (GOLD analysis project Ga0315533, IMG submission 203081) | Salt marsh sediment microbial communities from the Plum Island Ecosystem LTER, Massachusetts, United States - Salt Marsh Sediment SW1601-30 ...
GGTGTATTTTATCCATCTTCTGCGTTGTTCGTCGCTTATGTATCGCAGAGGATACACTTCACTCCTCACGCCTTGAATCTGAATAAAATACGCTCCGCTAAATTGATTTTGGTTCGAATCCCGCACTCTTAACTCAAACCAATCCGTCAAGTCAAAAAAAATGGGCGGTATGCTTTATGCAAAACCGCCCCAGTATTCTCCAATGAGGAGAACTTATACAAAGACAAAGAACGTAAAAGAACAATAGGACAGGAAAGAAAGTCAATGACAATTATATCACCTACAACGCGCCAGTACGACGTTCAAATGTAAGCGGAGTAATTATCCCTAACCATCCTTAAGACATCTTCCATGCTTTGTTAGCCATTGTTTGTAAAACTTTACTTCCCTGTCCTTTATGTTTTCATCTTACCATATCAAAAAAACCTTGTCAACCCCTTGCCCTTACGCCCCGCTAAACGGGTTAGTGATGGGAAAATAAAAAAGGGGTATTATATCTGGACACTAAGCCCGACAGCTGCCGGGCAGGATTAGGGAGGAAAAACCAATCTAATCCAGTGTCCAGATATAATATCCCTTTCTCTTTATAAACAACACTATAGCAAATTTTAAAACTTTTGTCAACCCCGTAGAGAAAATTTGACTGCCTTCGACTTAAAAGTGTTTTGCAGAGCAAAACACTTATCAAAATTCTACTACAGGGTCAAAAAAAACGGGCAGTTTGCATTCTTGCAAAACCGCCCTTACGTTCTCCGAAAAGGAGAACATATGTATAAAGATGGAAAAACAATATCGTAAAAGAACAATAAGACAGGAAAGAAAGCCAATGGTGATTATATCACCTACAACGTGCCAGTACGACATTCAAATGTAAGTGGAGTAATTGTCCCTACCATCCTTAAGACATCTTCCATGATTCATCAGCCATCGTTTGTAAGCTTTGCTTTCCTGTCCTTTCTGTTTTTATCTTAAACCATATCAAAAAATCGTGTCAAGGGTTTACTTCAACTCCTGACAAATTCTCTGCATTTCACTCTTAAATTCTTGATCTGGGCTGAATTAGGTCTAAATTTTACTTTTTTCCTACTTTTCTGTTTTATTTTTATTTCGCCGTCATCTCCCCATGGTTGACAAAAGTAAATCACAACATTACGCCAAGCAATTTTGTTTTTTTGAATCTTTGTTTTGATTTTTTGCCGACTAGTCGCTACAAAAACTCTGCCACTTTTCGTTAAAGCTGCACAAAATAAGTTTGACATTGTTAAATCCTCCCTAATATTAATATTTTACTGTCAAAGAACACCTTTTTATTGTAGCGAAACTAAAAACTTTGTCAACCCCTTTATACCAAAACTGCCCGAGGTCGGGCCTCGTGCAAAACAGAAATGTAAAAAGAGATATAAAAAGGGGCGTGTAGAGAAATCTATACATGCCCTTTTATTTTGAGGAGAATCGTTCCCTGTCACGCTTTGATTAACTTTCTACACGATACCAGTTCCCGCTGCTGAACCATAGTCCTAATCCATCCACAATGGTATAAAAATCCATTTTTATACCATTGTGGTCGCCTCGTTCTGCGCCTACAATTATACTTATAGGAATACCATCACAAGATGTGCCAGAAACTAAAACGTTATACCCTCCGTCTTTCAATTTCTGGATTAGCTTCTCGCCTCTTCCCGGAACAATACCTGGGGCATTTTTATCTTTTTCCTTTTCTTTTTGGCTTTTCTCATCCTTTTCTTTTTGCCTCGTCTCCCCTAGAACAAACGCTTGATATATTTTAGCCATTTCAATCCCCTTTCTTAGTCTTTTATTTTCTATATTCTATTTGGAAAATACTACTTTAGAGTATACGTCTATTATTCAACTCTGTCAATAATTCAAAAAATGGGGTCAACTCTATTTTCTTAATTTTTTCTTTCGTAGATCTACTGATATTTCCCATCGTGTCCTCCAAGATAGATATTTGTGTGTTTGTCTTTTGTCTTCTCAACAGGAAACCTCTTTTTATTATCTTCAATAGTCATCTGAATTGCTTCATCAATATCAACGTTACAGCTATTTGCCAACAATGACAAAAACCAGAATATATCGCCAACAAGATAGTGAAAAATGGGACCAGGTCTATTTTTTTTATTATGAAAAATAAAAAGGTTGGATCGTAAAATGATCCAACCCTTCGATTTAGCCTTTCCACGAGGAAAGGAGGATACCAAAAAGCTATTTTGAAAATAGCCGAACCCAAATTCAGAAAATTATCCAGTATTGGACCCAGTATTAATCTCAGTATTGGATATCGGAGGGAATTGAACCGGGTTCGGCTAACGCGATAGTCAATAGCTTAAAAGAACTACTTCCATTATACAGAAACAAACTATCTTGTCAAGAGGGAAACGAAAAATGGGGTGAAAAATGGGGACAGGTCTATTTTTTTTCTTTCATAGATCTACTGATATTTCCCATCGTGTCCTCCAAGATAGATATTTGTGTGTTTGTTTTTTGTCTTCTCAACAGGAAACCTCTTTTTATTATCTTCAATAGTCATCTGAATTGCTTCATCAATATCAACGTTACAGCTATTTGCCAACAATGACAAAAACCAGAATATATCGCCAACAGTATCTTTTACTTCTTCTTTTTTTTCAAAAAGAAGCTTTTTAATTACTTCCGGGTCTTGTTCCCATTTAACTATATTTCTAAACTCGCCGACTTCTTCAACAATACCTAATAAAATATCTTTTGGATTGTGAAACTGATTCCAATTCCTCTCTTCACAAAACTTTTTAATTTGCTCTTGATAAGGATTCATAAATGAATGGTTTTAGTTTATTATTTTTTTTATTCTACCTCGGAATTTGGGAAATTTCAAGAGAAATTATGAAAAATAAAAAGGCCTGGATGTCATTAAGAGAAAAAATGAGCATCCAGACCTACTACATTAAGGCTGAAGCTGCCTTTCATCTTTTGAAATGAAAACGAACTATAAAAAGCAATTAAAAGGTTCTATCTTTATTATAGAAAAACAAAGAATAAAGTCAAGGTCTAAATTAAAGCCCGAAAAAAATAAAAGGGCCGGATTTACGCAATCCGGCCTTTCTGAGGGGGAAATGAACCCACCCAGGATTGTAGCAAAATTATTTTCTTTACCGTCTTAGATTTTGTCGCTTTAGCTTTTTGGCATGCTCTTCAAGAACCAGGTCAAATCTTTTAAGCCACTCATCCCAACCTGGTGAATTTGGATCAAAAATAAATTCTCCGGAATAGCCTGTTTCTGGATCAAATTCAATAAAAGGAGATATTTTATCTCCACAAAAAACTTGATCTAATGCTCTGTCAGGACCAATATCTTTAAATTGAACATAACCATAACCCCAATGATTTTTGACCCATTTGCCTGTGACTACGTAGAATTTAGCTGGTTCCACTTCAGGCTCTGGCTGACCTACAGACATTGTAGTGATAACCATTTCTTTTTTAATGGTAGGAATAAAAATAACCACCAGGGCCAAAATAATTATTATCACAAGCAACAAATCCGTTAAAGTAAAGCTATTTTTTTCTTCTTTCATTTCCTATTCCTTTCTGAAAATTTCTACTATTCTTAATTTAAGGAACTATTATCATATTACACTCATTGTTTAAAAAAGTCAAGCTTTCGCATCTTTAAAAATTTCAAGGGAAATTATGAAAAATAAAAAGGTTGGATCCTAAGACCCAACCCTTGGTACTGGCCCTTCCTGACGGAAAGGTAAAAATACTAAAAATTCTATCTTTAATATATAAAAAACAAAGATCTTTGTCAAGAAGAAAGGTTTAATTTTAGTGTTATTTCAGTTCTACTTTTGCACCGGCGGCTTCAAATTTCTTTTTGATTTCTCCTGCTTCTTCTTTTTTGACGTTCTCTTTAATCACCTGAGGCGAGCTAGCGGCTGCATCAACCAAGTCCTTTGCCTCTTTGAGACCTTTTCCAATTGCATCTCTGACCACTTTAATTACTTCAATTTTCTTTTCCCCTACTCCAGTCAACTCAATATTGAAAACACTCTTTTCTTCGGCTGCTTCAGCGCCAGCCGGAGCGCCATCCGGAACGACAGCAACCGGAGCAGCTGCCGAAACGCCGAATTTCTTCTCTAAAATCTTAACTAATTCTGCCAAATCCAAAACAGACATTTTTTCTATGTCTTCAACTAATGCCTTAAATTTCTTTGGCACTTCAATTTTTTCCTCCTTTTCTTCTTTCTTTTCCTCTTTTAGTTGTTCTTTTTTTTCTTCAGTCATAATTTTTATGTTTTAGCTTGTTTAAGAATATATATTAGACCTTTAATATTGGCTTGTAAAACATTTACAAATCCCGAAATTGGAGCTGAAATGCTTCCAACGAGCCCTGCCAAAAGCTCCTTTCTACTCGGTATTTTTGCTAAAGTAATAATTTCTTCAGCGTCTCTAAATTTATTTTCATAAAATCCTCCTAAGATTTTTAAATTTTTATTTTCCAATGAAAAATTATAAGGAATTTTAGCTGAAGAAATTTCATCTTTAAAACCAAAAACTGAAGCAACCTGGCCTGCTAATTTTTCCGGGTCAATTCCAACTTTCTTTTCTTTAAAAGCTACATCCAATAAGGTTTTTTTGGCAACAATTAATAAACAATCGGCTTCTTTTAATTTTTTTCTTAAATCAAAAAGCTCCTTTGCCTTTAAACCCTCAGTTGCCACAAAAACCATTGATTTTTGCTGGGCAATGTTTTCTTTTAATTTCTCAATAACTTTTTGTTTTTGTTCTTTAGTTAAAGCCATAGAGTCTTAATGCTATATAATTAATCACTCGGTCGAAATACAAAAGTGAACTTTTGTATTTCTTCCTCGCTTCCAATTATAAAAAAAATGCTGCCTCCATAGACAGCAAAAAACATTTGCCTTGATGGGTCTTAATTTGCCCATTGTCTACGGCTATTTAATATTAACTCTAATCTAAATACTTGTCAACCCTTACTCTTCAATACAGAGAAGCTTCTGCTTAGTGTTGCAGCCTTTTCCTTGATAAGGAGTAAAAACAGTATCTTTGCCCTTGCCTGTCAAACCAGAGGCCAATCCACCCAAAGCAACTGCGTCGGTAAATTGCCCAGCCAAAGTATAGCAGGTGGGAAACGACGGCTTTGCTTCTCCCGTAGGCACGGGGTAACCCTGAACTAACTCATTTTCTTGAGTCCAGTTCTGACAAGTAGTAGTAAAACTGTATTCTTCAACAAGGGGTTTGTAAGGAACTAAAAGAGCGGCGGCAATGGTGGTGCAATTTTTTTTACTCTTTTCATCAAAACGTCCCAGCCAAAGATTTTCCATATCTTTCAGAAAATCATTTTCTAACTTTTCCTCATTGATTATTACAAGGTCTGAAAATTTCTCTAAAAACTCATTAAAGTTTTTTCCCAGAAGCTGATGGCAAGTTGCTCCTCTAATCAGAGTGGCGGATGGAATAGCGGCAATAAAAACGCCGTCTGTCTTCCTCGGAGTTCTTTTTAGACGCTCAGTGGCTATATCCTCATTACTATCCCCTCCAAGAAAGGCATGCCATTTTCCATCAAGGCCTTGTTTTTCAGCTTCTCCTTGACATTTTTGGTCAGCTCCCTCCAGCCCGTTTAAGTTTCCGGTAAAACTCTCTTCCGTAATAAAAACCCGTCTTAAATTTGGCAAATCGCTCGGCAAATAAAGCCATTCACTCTCAATAGACAAGCCGTCACAACTAGCAAGTTCCGGATAAGTAACTATAAAAGCTCCGTCTGAATAATCTATTTTATTGCCTTTCTGCCAGGGATATTCAAAAACAGCAATCCAATAATCATCTCCGTATTCTTGGCCGGGGTAAATCTTCAATTCGTATTTTTCCAAAGCAGCATTAACATCTCTGGCAATCCATTTTGGTTCTATTCCTTTAAACAAAACAATGCCAACTTTTTGCAATCCTTTTGCCTTCCAGTTAATTTCATAGCTCTGTCCAATTTCCCATTCTTCACCTCCATTAGGCGCCAGAACTTGGATACTCTTTGTTAATTGACCGAAGAATAAATAAAATATAAATCCAAAAACTATTAAAATAGCCGCTACTGCAACATAAACTAAGCTTTTCTCCAGGGTAAATTTTTCAGATATTGAAGATTTCATAATTACTTTTCCTATTCCTCCGATGGCGGAGGACAAGGCGGATTAATTTGCTTTTCTAATTCCTCTTTGAGTTCTCTTCTCGCAGCATAATCAGATTCGCCTGTTGGTATCCAAAAAACTGCCAGATAAAGATTCTTGATTTCTTGATTACAGTTTTCCAGCCAGCATCTATATTGACTATGTTCTGAAAGACGACTTGCTTTTTCGTTTTCCCCAATATAGATTATATCATATTCCCCGTTTTTTTTACATAAAATTGTAAACACCCCGGCTTTATCCATAACATTATTCTTTTTCAATGACCAGGGTCCGTTAAAATAATACTCGCCAATTTCAATAAATTGAGGAGCTGGAGGAAAGCCAGCAGCAAGAGAAGGAGGAAATTCTCCGGGAACTTCGGGTGGTTTTAAAACTTCTCCCTTTTGAAGCAGATAAGTAACTAAGAAGAAAACAAAAGTAATTAGCAGGGTTATAAGAAGAGCATAGAGAGAATTTAATAGGATTCTCCTGCCTCTTTTTATTTTCTGGACATCGCTTCCTGCTTTTAACATAACAAATCCCCCAAAAATAAATATAACAAAAATAACAAAAAAAGCTAAAAGAAAAATAAATATTGGAAGATTTTCAAAAATAGACATTTCTAATGTATGATTTCAATTATTTTTTCGGCAAATCCTTTGGCGACGCCGGGCCCGTTTCCGGTAACTATTTTTCCATCTACAACCACTGGGTCATTTTGGAAAATTGCTCCATTTTCTTCTAAAATTTTAACAGCAGATTTATCCATAACAGAACTCCAAACAGTTGCCTTTTTACCATTTAAAACTCCCGCTTTAGCTAAAATTGCCGGAGCGATACAAATTGCTCCCAAAACCTTATTATTTTCAACCGCTTCTCTGGCAATCTTATGACAGACCTCATTTTCTATGTAATTAGCGGCTCCCGGCCCTCCAATAAATAAAATTGCGTCGTAATCTGCTACTTTAAGGTCTTTGAGTAAAACATTAATCTCTGCCTCTCCGCCTAGCTTCCCAATTGCTTTTCCAAAACCCCCATTACCAGAAATTCCTTCGGAATTTTGGTGTGAGGGTAAAGAAGTACTAACAGTAGTAACTTCAGCTCCAGTAGCTTCTAATGTCTGTTTTGGAATAAAATACTCCTCGTCGCGAAAATCCCGAAAAGCAATAATCATTGCTATTTTCTTTTGCATAAGCTTTACCCTATTGTATCAATTATCGCAATAAACGTCAAAGCCCCTACTTTAAATATTTGACTTTAGCTTCATTATGTTCTTTCAAGGTTCTGCAGAAAATTGTTTCTCCTTCCGGAGTGGATAAATAATAAAAATATTGGCTTTCTTGTGGATAAATCGCTGCCAAAATACTTTCCAGGCCGGGATTGGAAATAGGGCCCAGTGGCAGTCCTTTATATTTATAAGTGTTGTAAGGAGAATCAATCTGGAGTTCTTTTTTAGTAATTTTTGTTGTTTTTCTGCCAGTGATATAAGCAATAGTGGCATCAATCTGAAGAGGAATGTCCCATTCTAATCTTTTCCACAAAATTCCAGAAACAATTTTTTTATCTTCAAGAGTTCTAACTTCTTTTTCAATTAAAGAAGCTGTTATTACTATTTCATGAATGGTTTTTCCCTGCGAAGAAATTTCTTCTCTTAATTCTGAAGTCAGCTTCTTATCAAAATTAGCAAGCATTATTTCAATAATCTCTTCAATCCCGTCTTCAGGAGAAATTTCATAAGTATCGGGAAAAAGATAACCTTCCAAGTCCGGATCTATTTCTTCTGCTTTTAAGTAATTGGCGATATCTTTTATAGTCCAGCCCTCAATTATTGTTATCATCTTTTTAATTCTATCTCCTGAAGCTAATTTATTTACAATCTCAGGAATGGCCATTCCGGGAGATAATTCATACTCTCCAGCTTGCAGTTTTTCTGCCCGACCCTGGGCTAAGGCATAAACTCTAAAAAGAAAACTGTCTTTAATCAGGTCTTGTTTTTTTAAGTTAATTGAAATCTCTTTAGCTCCTTCTCCTTGTTTAACTAAAAAAATTATTGTTTCGGTAGAGTCGGGTTTTTTTGGAAAATAGGTCCCTTGATAAATAAAAATGCAGCCAAACAAAACAATTACAATTGATATTAATAATATCGTAAAAAGATATTTCATTTTTTAAACCGTTTGAATGTTTAAACCCGACATTACACAATTACGCAAGCGTTATTTCTCAATCAAGGGAACAAAAGCAAAGCCAGGATGTTTAATTTCCTTAAATTCTTTTTTAGATTTTTTTATAATAACCCAGATTGAAGAGCCAACCGGCGTTACCATTCTGCCACCAATTTTTAATTGCTCTCTCCATGCCTGAGGAATCTTTTCTTGAACAGCGGCCGAAGCTAAAATTCTATCAAAAGGCGCTTCTTTTTTATAACCTTTTGAGCCATCAGCACAGATAAATTCCACGAGCCCTTTTTTTATAAAATTATATTTAGCCACGTTCTTCTCACCGAATTTTTTTAGCTCTGGAACTATTTCTATTGCTGTAATTTTTCCCTTTGGGCCCACTATTTGAGCCAGCAGGGCTGTTGTCCAGCCAGAGCCGGAACCAATATCTAAAATATTATTTCCTGATTCCGGCTGTAATTGTTCTAACATAAAAGCAACTGTTAATGGCTGGGAAATTGTCTGATTATAGCCAATCGGCAGGGCTTCATTAAGTTCAGCTAAATTTCTCATATCTTCTGGCATAAAATCAGCCCTTTTTATCTCTTTAAAGGAACCGATTATTCTTGGCGTCTTTAACCAGCCATCTTGAATTAGAGAATCAATTAGTGGCATTAAATTACTACGCCGCCGGGTCGCGTTGACTACGCCGCCGGGTCGCGTTGTTGTAGTTTTTTTCGAATTTTCAATCTTTGCCAAAAGCTTATTCTATCAATAAATAAAACACCATCCAAATGGTCAATTTCGTGTTGGAAAACTCGAGCCAAAAGTCCTTTTGCTTTCAACTTAATTTTTTCCCTTTTTATATCCAATCCTTCAACTTCTACTTCTTTAGCTCTTTTTATTTCTAAAAAAATTCCGGGGAAACTCAAACAGCCTTCTTCATCCTTTTCTTTTTCCTGACTCTTTTTTATAATTTTAGGATTAACCAAAGCTAAAATCCGCCGACCTTCTAAGTCAGTCTGGACAACAATCACTCTTTTTGATACTCCAACCTGAGGAGCTGCCAAACCAATTCCTTGTTCTTCTTTCATTGTCTGAGCCATATCAACAATAAGTTTTTTTATCTCTTCGTCAACTTTTTTTACTTTCTCGCACTTTTTCCTCAAAACCGGCTCATTAAATTTTTTAATTTCTAAGATTGCCATATTTTCATTTTATATTATTTCAGCAGAAAAACCAAGAAAAATCCCGCCGTCGCGAGCTTCTTGCGGGCTTTGCCCGCCGAAGCCCGCTATGGCGGGCGAAGGCGGGTCCGCCAGGAGTTGAACCTGGAACCTCTGGTTTTGGAGACCAGCGCTCTGCCAATTGAACTACGGACCCATTTTATTTACTTGAGCACAGTAGGCGTAATGAAAGAAATATTGGTCCAGGTCTTCAAGTGTGGTTCTGTATTCTTTACCGCCGTAAACGGCATCACAGAATAATTCTCTAGCCCGGGCAATTTCCCGGAGACGACCTCGCCAACGTTTATCCTCAAGGGTTAAGTCAAAAAGTTCAAGAGTTCTTTCCACTGCGCCCCAAAAAAATTTCTCATCTTTACCTTTCCATTTTCGCGCCCGACTTACCTCGCTGCCAATGTTTGCTAATTGCTCTACCAAAGAAAGCTCAAACCATCTTCCCGAGGCCAATTCTTTATGAATAAACTTTCTCATTTTGAAACTAATTTTTCTACAATATTTCTTATTTTCTCTTTAATTTCAGGATTGTCAACCCCTCGGGAACGATTGCCAAAAGAGGGCTTAAGATTAACAATTGAATTAAATTCAATTAATTCCTCTCCGCTCTTTTCAGGATAAAGATTAATTCCCCAAGTATGTTCTCTTTTTGACCCTTCCTGTTCCATTAAAACAACTTCTTCATCAGCATGCATATCTCCACCTATTGCCATTATCCCCTGCTCAACATCAACAACTGCTTTCACTAACTCACCAAATTGTTTTTTGGCAACATCAATAAGCTCCTTTTTACTTATTGGATCTTTTACAATTTTTATTTCCATATTACTTCTTCCCTTCCTTGTGTACCGTATGCTTTCTACACCACTTGCAGAATTTCTTCAACTCTAACTTACCCTCCATAGTTTTGGGTTTGTTTGTAAAATAATTTATTCTTTTACAAGCGCTGCACTGAAGTTTTATAAATGGTTTTTTCTTTTTTGCCATAGAGCCGAGGACGAGATTCGAACTCGTGACCTTCCCCTTACCATGGGGATGCTCTGCCAACTGAGCTACCTCGGCAAAAAAACGTGGGCAGGGAGGGATTCGCACCCCCGTAGACCGAAGTCGCGAGTTTTACAGACTCGTGCGTTTGACTGCTCCGCCACCTGCCCATTTGTAATCATTAACTTATCATAAAAATTATTATTTTTCAATGATTTTTCTGTGTTTTTTGCGCCACTCTTCTATTTTTTTATGATTTCCGGAAACTAAAACTTTAGGAACTTTCCATTTATTAAATATTTCTGGTCTGGTATATTGAGCATATTCAATGAAGCCCTTCTCTTTGGTTATTCTCTGTTTTAATAATTCTTTCTTGCCTAAAACCCCGGGAATTAATCTTGATACCGCTTCAATAGTTATCATAGCTGGCAATTCTCCGCCCATTAAATCATAATCCCCTATTGATAATTCAACATCAGCAATACGTTTAGCTACTCTTTCGTCCACTCCTTCATATCTGCCACAAATCAAAATTAGTTGGTCTAACTTACTAAACTGATAAGCTGTTTTTTGATTAAACTTTTTGCCGCGAGGGGTAAATAAAATCACTTTTTTTTCTTGTTTCTTGTTTCTTGTTCTTTTTTTTAAAGCCGATACGGCTTTAAAAATTGGTTCTACTTTCATCACCATTCCGAATCCACCGCCAAACGGCTTATCGTCAACGGTTTTGTGTTTATCAGAGGTCCAATCTCTCAAATTGTGAACATTAATTTTTATCAGTTTTTTCTTTATAGCCCGCGAAATCAAACTCTCTGAAAAATAAGAATTAAAAATCTCTGGAAAAATTGTGATGATATCAAACTTTATCATGAAGTAAACAAAAACAGTCCTACCATAAATAGTAGCACTGTTTTCCGAAAAGATAAATCTTTTCCGAGATTACAGCTTCAAATCTTCCAATCCTTCAGATGAAGCTTTTTTTTCTTGAGCAACCGCTCTACCGCCTTCCGGCTCTTCAATCTTTAAGTTCACTCTGGCATGATTTTTTAAGCCAACAATTCGAACTAAAGACCTAATAGCTCTAGCGGTTGAACCGGCTCGACCAATGATTTGACCCATGTCTTCGGGGTTTACTTTCAAAGAAAGTAAAACTCCCATTTCATCAACACTTCGGTCAAGTTTGACGTCTTCTGGGTGGTCAACCAGCGCCTTAACAATAAACTCAAGAAAATCTTTGTCAGTATCTTTTGCCATAAATCATTCAAGTTAATTTTCTTACTAAGCAGCCCGACCTTTTCTGTTCATCTGATTTTCTATCTATCCAGAGAACAGGAATCTTAAAAGCTACTATTCTCAATTATACTTTTTTTAAAGATTATGTCAACCCCGTAGAAGAAATTTGACAGGTATTTTGCTTTGCAAAATACTTTTTGCCGAAAGCAGTCAAATTTTCTCTACGGGGTCAACCCTTCGTCTTTTGGAGTTGTTTCTTTAGGTTTCTCTTCTTTGGTATTTTCGGGTTTTAACTCCTCTTTTTTCTCTTCAGCTTTTGCCTTTTTAGGTTCCTTGGTTTCTTTTTTCTTTTTTATTTTATGAACGGGGATTTTTTTACCTTCTAAGATTTTTTCTTTTACTAATAAATTATGGACACTATCTGATGGTTTAGCTCCTACCGAGAGCCAATATTTAATTCGCTCTGCTCTCAATATTCTTTTTTTGGTTAAAGGGTTCCAAGATCCAACTTCCTCCACAAAACGACCGCCTTTTGGAGGCCTTCTCTTATCAATAACCACAATCTTAAAAGAAGGTTGATTTTTTTTACCGACTCTGAAAAAACGAATACGAATCATAAAATTAATTTAAGATTATATATTTATATACCTTTTACCAAGCTTTTATTTTCAGGGCTTCTTTAGCTGCCGCTTCTTCTGCCTCTTGCTTTGAAGAACCTTCCCCTTCTGCTATTAAATCCTTGTCGAGTAAAACACCGACAATAAAATGCTTAATATGATCCGGGCCCTGTTCTTTCAAAACTTTATAACTGGGGGTAATTCCCGACCTTTCTTGAGCTTTTTCCTGAAAATGTGATTTAGCATCCATAAAAAGACGGGCTTCAATAATATGGGGTAATTCTTTTATTAAATGTTTTTTAATAAAATCTCCGCAAGAATTTAATCCTTGGTCAAGATACAAACTTCCAATAAATGCCTCAAAAGTATCAGCTAAAATATATTGACGAGCTTTACCTTTTTCCTTTAATTCTCCCTGGGAAAGCAAAAGGAAGTTATTGAAACCTATATTTCTGGCAACTCTTGCCAACATTTTAGCATTAACTAAAGCTGCCCGCCAACTAGTCAAATCGCCTTCCGGCTTTTTAGGATATTTTCTAAACAAGTGTTCTGTAACCACCTGTTCTAATATTGCATCTCCTAAAAATTCTAATCTTTCGTTATTTAAAAGTTCAAGATTAAGATTTTCATTTAAAAAAGATCTATGAACAAAGGCCTGAACAAGTAAATCTTTATTTTTAAACTTAATATTTAATTTCTTTTCTAAATCTTTAAATTTTTCTTTTAAATCCATATTACTTTTTCTCAATTTCTTTAAATACGGTTCCTAAAACACCATTAATAAATTTTCCGGAACTTTCTCCACCAAATGTCTTAGCCAACTCAATTGCCTCGTTTATTGCAACTTTTGGCGGAACTTCTTCTTTGTTTCCGTATAAAAGTTCGTAGAGCCCGATTCTTAAAACATTTCTATCAACAATAGTTATTTGTTCAATTGGCCATTCCGGAGCTGCTTTCTCAATAATCTTGTCTATGTCAGAAAGTTTTGAAATAACTCCATTAACTAATTGCCAGACAAAATCCTTATCTTCAAGCCCTGGTCCAAATTCTTTAATATTTTTCTCAACAATCTTCTCTAAATTCCCCGGTTTCTTGCCGGAAAAGTCCCACTCATATAAACTTTGCATTACTATTGAACGTGATAGATGACGAGAAGCCATAATAATTATTTTTGAGATAACCCTTCCATGGTTAATGATTTCCCCTTCTTTTCTTCCTTTTCTTTGGTTGCTATTTCTTTTTGTTTTTTCTTCTTTTCCTTCTTGGTTAATTTCTTCATAACATCAATCACTTCTATTCCTTTATAAAACCCGCAGTTTAAACAAACTGTATGGGGCAAAACCAATTTGCCGCATTTTGGACAAGGCGTTAATTTTGGAGCTTCAAGAAAAATATGCATCCTCCGCTGATTCCTTCTTGATTTTGTCTTTCTTTGTTTTGGAACTGCCATAATAAATCTATCCTAACAAAATAATCAAAATTTTTCAACCCCATCAGAAATAAGACGCTTATAGCATCTGACAGTTGCCTGTGGCAACCTGTCTCTTACAAGGTCAAGAAACCCTAAAACTCCTTCTGTGAATTTTACAAAAACCATATTTTTTTATAATTTGCCTATGGAATTTTGTTGGATATCCTTTATGCTTGTCAAAACCATACCGGGAATATTTTTTATGATATCTCAACATCATTCTGTCCCTGGTAACTTTAGCAATAACACTGGCAGCAGCGCAAGAAAAAACTTTTTCATCTCCTTTAATAATTGATTTTTGAGGAATATCTAAATTTATACCAAAATTCCCATCAATTATCAAAAAATCAGAGCAAGAACATTTCCTCTCTAAGTTCCTCACTGCTCTTTTCATTGCTAATTTTGTTGCTTCTAAAATATTGATTCTATCTATAACCTTCTCTGAAACCCTACCAATCCCCCATTCTATGTTTGGATTTTCCTTCAATATCTCATAAATCTCTTCTCGTTTCTTCGGTGTTAATTTTTTTGAATCTTTTATTTTTGGACTTTGGATTTTGAAATTTTGATTTCCAAATATTGTAATTGCGCAAGCAACAACGGAACCACACAAAGCACCCCTGCCAACTTCGTCTAATCCAATCACTATCTTATATCCTTTTCTCCACAACTTCTTTTCTTCTCTAAAATTAGGATACTTCATTTTATTATTTTATTCCTATTTTAACAAAATTGGTAGTAAAACTTGACAAACTAAAACAAGAGTATATAATACAGATAGTTTAAAAATTGGTCTTTGTAAATTAAACATTTTCTTGAAAGGAAAAAAGATGTCTGAGAATGAGGAAAAAATTGAACCGGAAGAACAAGAAACAGAAAAAACAGAAGAACAAGAAGAAGAAAGGGAAACAGGTCAACCGGAAGGATTTGCCAAAAAGATAAAACCTGAAACCAAAACCGCTCTAATAGCGGCTGGGTTATCGCTAATTTCGATAATCGCTCTGTATTTGGTTGCTTACAGCAATCAAATAACAGATTGCAATCTCATCCTTGGCGGCATCGTTGGCGGCATCGTTGTTGGCGGCATCTTTGGTGTCATCATTGGCGGCATCGTTGGCGGCATCGTTGGCGGCATCTTTGGCGGCATCATTGGCGGCGGCGTTGGCGGCGGCGTTGGCGGCATCTTTGGTGTCATCATTGGCGGCATCTTTGGCGGCATCGTTGGCGGCATCGTTGGTAGTGGCAAAAAGCAAGTTTCTGGTTGGATAATACTTCCCTTAACCATTGTTTTCCTATTGCCTTTTATTACTGTGATGGTCCCTCTTTCTAAATATCACAATCTACGTCAGATAGAACATGATAAAAAAACTGTGGAGATGCTTGAGATAAGCACGGAAAAAGACAAAATAATGATTACCCTGCCTTATGAGCATTGCGAAGAACATTCCTATTTGGAAAAAGTTCTTTTTATACGTGGAGAAGATAAGAAAACGGCTTGGAAAGACATAGCAGTTCCCTGCCGAAAAGGAAATGAATATTGGTATGAAGCAACTTTTGACATAGCGCTTTTTACTAATAGATCACTGGTAGACGATGCAGCGCTTACTCTGTTCTTTGACCATGCTTGGGAGGATTATGAAACAACTAAAGAAATCTTTCTCCCAGATCCAAATTCTCTATAAAAGAGAAAACACAGCCCACGATATTCTTATCGCGGGCTTTTTTATTTCAAGAACTTGCATCGTAATCTCTAACGGGGTAAGATAGTATAATTATAGAAATATAGAAAACAAACGTTTTATATAATTACGGCATTCGTTTGGAAAAGAAAAGTTTACTTTTCTTTTCCTCACTCATTTGTAATTATGAAATTCACCCATTTACACGTTCACTCTCATTATTCATTATTAGATGGTTTGCCGAAGATTGATGAACTTTTGGATTATGTTAAAGAATTAGGCATGGATTCTGTTGCTTTGACTGACCACGGAGTTTTGTATGGAGCTATAGAGTTTTATAAAAAAGCCAAAGAAAGAGGAATTAAACCTATAATTGGCTGTGAGGTCTATGTTGCTCAAGAAAGGATGAACCAGAAAAGACCAAACATAGACAATAAAAGATATCATCTTGTTTTATTAGCAAAAAACGAAGAGGGTTATAAAAATTTAGTCAAACTTATAACTAAAGCCCATTTGGAGGGCTTTTATTATAAACCAAGAATTGATGATAATCTCTTGGCGAAACATTCCAAGGGACTTATCGCTATGACCGCTTGTTTGGCGGGAAAAATCCCTCGTTTAATAGTAGCGAAGAAATTTGAAGAAGCGGAAAAATTAGCTCAAAAATATCAAGAAATTTTTGGAAAAGATAATTTTTATTTAGAAATCCAGCATCATCCAAATATTCCAGGACAGAATACCGTTAATAATGAATTAATTAATATTTCCAAAAAATACGGTATTCCTTTAGTAGCAACTAACGATACTCATTATCTAAAACCAGAAGATGCTGAAGCTCAAGATATTTTAATGTTAATAAACACCGGCGCTAATCTCAACGACCCGGAACGAATGACTATCAAATCAGACGATTTCTCTTTAAGAAGCCCTAAAGAAATGGAGCAAGCGTTTAAGCATGTTCCTGAAGCTATTGAAAATACTCAGAAAATTGCTGATGCTTGTAATCTTGAGCTTGAGCTTGGAAAAACAAAGTTGCCTTATTTTGAGGTGCCAAACAGCAAAACGCCCGATGAATATCTGGAAAAACTCTGCGAACAAGGATTAAAAAGATGCTTTAAAGATAACCTAAACAAAAAAATTACAGATAGATTGAGCTATGAACTTTCAGTTATTAAACAAACTGGTTTTGCCTCTTATTTTTTAATTGTTCAGGATTTTGTTAATTGGGCTAAAAGCCAAAGAATCATCGTTGGTCCAGGTAGAGGTTCGGCGCCCGGCTCTTTAGTTTCTTTTTTACTGAATATCACCAGCGTTGACCCTATCAAAAACGATCTTTTGTTTGAACGTTTTCTTAATCCAGAAAGAATCTCAATGCCTGATATTGATCTTGATTTTACTGACAGAAGAAGGGACGAAGTAATTAATTATATTGCCCAAAAATATGGCCGAGATAAAGTGGCTCAAATTATCACTTTTGGAACAATGGCTGCCCGGGCAGCAATCAGAGATGTTGGCCGGGCACTAAATTACGCTTATAGTTATTGCGATCAAATTGCTAAAATGATTCCTTTTGGCTTTAATTTAAATGAAACATTAAAAAAAGTTGATGAATTCAAAAATATTTATCAAACTGACGAACAGGCGAAAAAATTAATTGATTTAGCCAAGAAACTTGAGGGAGTAGCTCGCCACGCTTCAACTCATGCCTGCGGAATAGTAATATCAAACGAACCTCTTTCAAATCTAATTCCTCTTCAACATCCTACCCAAGACAACCAGAACGTTATCACCCAATACGAAATGCATGCTATTGAAGATTTAGGCCTTTTAAAAATGGACCTTCTCGGCCTAAAAAATTTAACTATAATTGAAGACACCTTATCCAGAATATATGTTCTTAGGGGAGGAAAAAAAATTGATATTGAAAATATTCCCTTAGATGATAAAGAAACATTTAAACTTTTCCAAAAAGCTAATACTACCGGTGTATTTCAATTGGAAAGCGATGGACTTAAAAGATACCTTCGCCAATTAAAACCAACCGAATTTGAAGATATTGTTGCCATGACTGCTCTTTACCGACCCGGTCCAATCCAATTTATCCCAGATTATATTGACAGAAAACATAAAAGGAAAAAAATAGAATACTTGCATCCAAAACTAAAACCAATCTTAGAAAAGACCCAGGGTATTTGTATTTATCAAGAACAATTAATGCGGATTGCTCGAGATCTAGCTGGTTTCACTTTAGGCGAAGCCGATGTTCTAAGAAAAGCAGTAGGGAAAAAGATTCATAGTTTACTTAATCAACAAGAAGAAAAATTTATTAAAGGCGTGACAGACAACAAGATTGACAAAAAAGTAGCAATAAAATTATGGCAGTGGGTTCTTCCTTTTGCCCAATATGGATTTAATAAAAGTCATTCAGCCGCTTATGCTACTATTGCTTATCAAACAGCTTATCTAAAAGCTAACTTCCCGGTTGAATTTATGGCTGCCGTACTCACTTCCGAAAAAACAGATGTTGAAAGAATTGCTGTTTTAATTGAAGAATCTAAAAAAATGGGAATTGAGGTTTTGTCTCCAAACATTAATGAGAGTTTAAAAAACTTTACTGTAGTGCCTAAGGAAAATAAGATTCGTTTCGGACTTCTGGCTATCAAAAATGTCGGTGAGAATATAATAGACGTAATTGTTAAAGAAATAAAAAATAATGGTCCTTTTAAAAATATTGAAGATTTTATTCAAAGAGTTAATTCAAAAGATTTAAATAAAAAATCTTTTGAAAGCTTAATTAAAGCTGGCGCCTTTGACAAATTTGCCGAAAGGAGCCAATTATTGCATAATTTAGAAAGGTTACTGGAATGGTCAAAAGAAACCCAAAAAGCGAGAATAAGCAATCAAAAAGGTCTCTTTGATGGAATTAATTTAAATAACCGTCTAACTTTAGTTCCTGCTGCCCCAGCAACAAATTTTGAAAAATTAAGTTGGGAAAAAGAACTTTTGGGCCTTTATGTAAGTTCTCATCCTCTGGAAGACCTCAGGGGAATTTTAGAGAAAAAAACTTTTGCTTTGGTAAAAATAAAAAACGCCTGGATAAACCAAAAAATCAGGGTAGGAGGAATCATCTCGGGAATTAAAAAAATTATTACCAGAAACGGAAAACCAATGCTTTTTGTAAAATTAGAGGACTTAACCGATAAAGCTGAGGTTGTTGTTTTTCCGGGATTAATTGAAAGAAACCCTACTGTTTTTCAAGAAAATAAAATTGTTTTTATTAAAGGAAGGGTTGACAATCGGGACAATGTCCCCAAAGTAATAGCCGAAGAAGTTGAAGAAATAATAATCCAAAATTAATAAAATCCTATATTGTGCAAAACCGAGTTTTGTACATCTCGCACGTTTCACCAAAAGGGGTTTTTATTATAGTGAAAATAATAATCAATTCTATTCTTCTTGGAATTAAGAAATGTGCAAAACCGAGTTTTGTACATCTTTACGAGTTTTGTACATCTTTAGCTCCACTATTCTCAACAAATAATTTATATTTTTCAACACTTAAAAACTGATTTTTAATTATATCTGTTTTCAATAGTTCTTCCCAACGATTTTCTCCTAGATAATCCCTGAAACTTGAATAAGAGAAAATGTGTTCTTTTCCTTTCCAATTTTTCACCTCTCTTATGTTACGATGAATATAGGCGGAAAGATAAAGAATTTGAGGATCATCCTTAATATGAACTACCCTAAATGGTCCTTGAAAAAGGTGGCCAGATGCTTCATTTTTAGCATTGAAATACTTAGTATAACCACCTAATACTTTCTTCATATAATTAGAAATACCTCCTTCGCTTAGCTCATAAACAATTAAATGAAAATGATTTGGCATAAGAGTAAAAGCGACTAACTCAACATAACGATTCTCTATTATTTCTTTTATTGTATTTTCTGGCACATTAAATATTTTATTTTGGGAAAAATAATTTACTTGACGAGAGATATTACGTAAATTTACTGAAGATTGAAAATAAAGAATTGAAAATAATAGTCTAATCCAATCTCTTTCGTCTTTAAAAATACATTGTCTATTATTTCCTCTATTAAGTACGTGATAATATTCGCCTTGAATAATTTTTTCCTTCCTCATGTTTCTATCATATCATGCCTATAAATAAATTAAGTGTGCAAAACTCGGTTTTGCACGTCTGTATTGCTCATTTTTAGAAATTGTATATAATAAAAGAATGGAAAATAAGTATATGATAATAGAAAAAATACGGCATTCTTTAGCTCATATTTTAGCGGCCGCTGTTCAAGAGCTCTTTCCAAGAGTGAAATTTGGCATAGGGTCTGCTATTGAAAATGGCTTTTATTATGATTTTGATAATCTGAAAATTTCAGATAAAGATTTACCAAAAATTGAAGAAAAGATGAAAGAATTAATTAAAAAAGATATTAAATCAACCCTTCAGCTTCGTTCAGAGCAAGACAAAGAAATAATTAATAGTTTTAAATTAACAAAAATTGCTGGGGCTTATTGGAAAGGAAATGAAAAGAATAAAATGCTTACTAGAATTTATGGCATTGCTTTCTCCAATAAAAAAGAACTCGGCTCTTTTATTAAGCTTCAAGAACAAGCAGAAAAAAGAGACCATCGGATTTTAGGCAAAAAATTAGAATTATTCCTCATTGATGAAGAAGTAGGAGCTGGCTTGCCAATTTGGCTTCCTAAAGGAGCTGTACTTCGTCATATTATTGAAAATTATCTATACGAGGAATTAACCAAGCAGGGTTATAAATGGCTGTACACTCCTCATATTGGAAATCTTAATTTATGGAAAAAATCTGGCCATTGGAATTTTTATCGGGAAAATATCTACTCTCCCATTAAAATTGACGAAGAACAATATCTACTAAAGCCGATGAATTGCCCTTTCCATATTAAGGCCTATCAATTAAAAATCAGAAGCTATAAGGATTTGCCCTTAAAATTCGCCGAACTGGGAACTGTTTATAGGTATGAAAAATCAGGGGTTTTACATGGCTTAACCAGAGTTCGGGGATTTACCCAAGATGACGCCCACATTTTTTGCACGCCGGACCAAATTACAAAAGAACTAACTTCTCTCTTAAAATACGGCATTAAAATTCTAAAAACTTTTGGTTTTAAAGATTATGAAATTTATTTATCTACTCGTCCTAAAAAATTTATGGGAACTTTAAAAATGTGGCAGAAGACTATTAATTCTTTAAAATATGCTCTTGAAAAATTGAAGTTAAAATATCAGCTTGACTCCGAAGGAGGAGTTTTTTATGGTCCTAAAATTGATATTAAAATAAAGGATTCTTTGGGAAGACCCTGGCAATGCAGCACTTTCCAGATTGATTTTAATTTACCGAAGACCTTTAATGTTTTTTATATTGATAAAAACGGTAAAAAGAAAGAGCCAATTATGATTCATCGGGCTTTATTAGGTTCTTTGGAAAGATTCATTGGCGTTTTACTTGAACACTACGCTGGAGCTCTACCTTTGTGGCTTTCCCCTATTCAGGTCTGGGTTATTCCAATTGGCGCCCACCACAAAAAATACGCCGAAGAAATCGTTAAAAAAATCAACGAGTCCGGGTCTCGTTGTGAACTAAAGGATGAGAATGAAACCATTTCAAAGAAAATCCGCGAAGGGGAAATTCAAAAAATTCTTTATATGTTAGTTATCGGCGACAAAGAAATAGAAAAGAAATCTGTCAGAGTAAGAGAAAGAAAAAAAGGTGATATCGGGATGATGAAATTAGATAAATTTATTGAAAAAGTTAAAATAGAAACAGAAAATAAAAAATTGTAACGAACCTTATGCCGGAATTATCTCAATCTACCCAAAAGTTAATTTCTAGATATCAAAACTGGCATCAATCCCTTCAGCCCAAAGAAGGAGTGCCAACTATTCATGTAGATGAAGTTGCCTCAAAGGTAGCTGCTTTTTACGAGAAAATAAGAGGAATTATTGATTGGAAAGAAGAACATCTCTTGAAAAGAAAAGCAACTGAAAGGATTTTAAAAAGACGGATTTTTTCTCAATTAGACCTGGCTAATGGAAACTTTTCTGGAAATTTAATTGCCGAACCTTTAGTTTTGGAGTTAATTCGGGGCGGCCACTTTTCAAATGATAAAATTGAAGAATCAAAAACCAAGGAGGTTCAAAAAGCAATTGATAAATATATTTTTATTCTAAATCACAGCCCCTCCGGTCCCAAAAAATCAAAACTTCAACTTTATAACTGGCTCTTAGAAATTGCTGCCTGTGAAATAGAAGAAATTCTTAGCCCTTCTTTGAGGGAAAGAGCTCTAATGAATTACATGTTTGAATTAATGAAAGAGAGAATTAAATTGAATGAAGGGGTTTTTAAGATAAAAGGAATAAACGAGAAAGAAAAAAATATTCAAATTTATATTGCTGTCCAAAGGACTCTTTTTAAATTAGACGCTCCGATAATTAGTTATGAACTTTTAAAATACCGGCACCCAGAATGGATAAACTTTTCAGAACCCCAGCCCGTCACTACCAATCCTATTGGTGTGAGGGCACAACTCAATGAAGTTGCTAAAAATATTTATTTAATTATAAAAAGCGTAGAAAAAGATTTAAATCATCCTTTGGCAGATAAATTTTATCAAATCTGCGAAAAATATGATACTCCCTATCTGCTTTTAGGAGACGCTCTTTCCAAAGAGCCAATGGGAATTAAAGAAAAAGTATCAAAACCAGAAGTTTTAGAAACTTTAATCAGGGGAGCTTATAATAAAAGGGTTAAAACTTTAAAATCGCGACTTGCCAGGGCAGCTTTCTACGCCACCTTATCTATTTTCCTGACCAATATTGTCTCACTTCTGGCCATTGAAATTCCAGCCACTAAAATTCTTACCGGCCAATTTAACTTCTTAGCTGTCGGGGTAGATATCTTAGGTCCTACTTTTTTAATGTTTCTCTTGGTTGTAACTATTAAACCTCCGAAAAAGGAAAATCAAGAACAGGTAGTAATGGAAGTTATGAAAATTGTCTATAAAAGAAAAAAAACGGATGTTTACGAAGTAAAAACTTTTCCCAAAAGAAGCATTATTTTAAGCGCGATAGTAAATCTTTTTTATCTTTTAGGTTTCTGTCTTATTCTTGCTTTAATAACCTGGGGACTCTATCAAGTGAACTTCCCTCCCCTTTCTTACGTAATCTTTGTTGTCTTTCTCTCTTTGATTGCTTTTGCTGGAGCAAAAATCAGACAAAGAGCTAAAGAATTACAGGTAATTGAAGAGAAAGAATCATTTTTCCATTTCATTGTTGACCCTTTTGCTGTGCCTGTTATTCAGTTAGGAAAATGGCTAACAGTTAAATGGAAAAGATATAATGTTATAGCAGCCATATTTTCTGCCCTAATAGATATGCCCTTTTTGGTCTTTGTGGAGTTCTTAGAGCAATGGAGATATTTTTTAAAAGAGAAGAAAGAAAAAATTCATTAACCCTGCGAATTACAAGTTTTTACGAACTTACGAATTTGTAAGTTCGTATAGGAATTGTTATTCGTTGATTATTTCTATGTGTCGTACAATAAAATTTATTTTAATTCCTACAATTTGCTTGGGATTAATTATGGGTCTAACCGCTCTTGCCCAAGAAACTACTGTTGAAGAAGAGATAAAACTTGATGAAGAGGTTGAGCCAGGAGACCTGGAAATAAAAGAGCCGAAACTTCTATCAGATAATCCTTTTTACTTTCTAAAAGAATGGGAGAGAGGAATTATGTCTTTCTTTGCTTTCGGCAGAATCAAAAAATTAGAATTAGAGCAAAAATTCGCTAATGAAAAATTAATGGAGTTGAAAGCATTAGTTGAGAAAAATGGAGACCCAAAAATATTAGAAAAAGCAATAGAAAAATACAAAAGAGCATTAGAAAAAATTCGGACTCGTGCTCAAAATATTAAACAGAAAGCGGAAGAAAATAAAGAAGTAGAAGAATTTTTTAATAAATTTGCCAGGCATCAACTCTTACATCAAAGAGTTATTCAAAAATTAGAAAATCAAGTTCCTTCGGAGGTTTTTGAAAAAATAGAAGCAGCAAGAAAAAAGCACTTAGAGAACTTCGGCGAAGTAATGACAATACTTGAAGACAGAACAGAAAAAATCAAAGAAAACTTAGAAGAAAATATGAATGAGATGAAAGGAAGCAAATACAAAAACTTTAAGAATTTAGAAATTCTAATAGGATTAGAAGAAAAAATTCCGGAGCAAGCAAAAGAGGCAATCAGAAAAGCCCAAGAAAATGCTTTCGAAAGATTACAAGATGACTTAGAAAAAATGTCTCTTGAAGATCAGGAAGAATTTAAAGAATATATAGATAAAATTTCCGGTGACAAGGAAAAACAGCTTGAAATCTTAGAAAATCTACGACTTGAAACAAGAGAACAAATTCAGCTCAGGGAAAAAATAAATGAAATGAGAGAAGGTATTATAGAAAGAGTCCAACAAAAAAACCAAGAAAGAGCAATGGTCTGCCCTGAAATAAACAGGCCTGCTCCTGATTTTTGCTCTGAAGGAAGGATTATCATTGAAAAAGATGAAAATGGCTGTGTGGTATTTTTTAAGTGTATTATTCCGGCGGAAATCGAAATTCCAACAACTCCTTCAACTGAGCTTAAACCTTTCTGTATAAATCTCTGGGATCCAGTTTGTGGAACCAACGGAAAAACTTACTCAAATAACTGTTATGCCAAAATATCTAATGTAGAAATTGCCTATAAAGGAGAATGCCAAGAAAAAGAATGTGAAACCGATGCTGACTGTCCCCAACTAAGGTGCGGTCCCGCAGAAACAATTAGCGCAAGATGTATGGGAGTTAAAACTAAATGTGTGAAAGGCAAATGCCAAATAGTTGAAGAGTAACCCGAATCTTGAAGCACAGAAAAACAGCCCTTAAGGGCTGTTTTTATTGATAAATTAAAATATAAAGTATATAATAAAAATAGCTGTTTTGACAATAAAATACGGGCAGAAAATAATTTTTTTAAAGGGGAAATAAAATGATTGAACTCAACATTGAGACAGTAAAAAAGATAGTAACAATTGAATTAAGGAAACTCGACTGGTCAATTGAACTCCGTGCCGATGAGAACCGGCCTGATCCTTATCCTGATCCACGCTTTAATGTTGGTGAAAGTAGTAGACAGGATCATCGAATTCTTATAAATCCTCTCCGAAGCGCTTTCATTTTTTCTCAGATTCTGGGAAAAATAATTGGTGAAAGTTTTTATCTTGTGAGAGACGACAAAAATTACGAGATTTATGTCCGGGAAAGTTTTGTGGACAAGTATAAGAAAAAAGCAAGTAAAGAATTATGAGAATCAATATTAATATTCTGCTCAAACTTAATTTTAGGCCCCGGTTTTCTGGGGCTTTTTTCTGGGGTTGAAAAAAGGAAGGATTTAAATTAAAATATGAATATATATTCTTAAATTAGGGGTTATGAAATACCACTTAATTACTTTTGGATGCCAAATGAATAAAAGCGATTCTGAAAGAATTGCAAATATCTTAGAAAGCAAAAAATATGAGCCGGCTTCAAAAATTGATGAAGCTGATTTGATAGTGGTTAATATGTGTTCTGTTAGACAATCAGCAGTTGATAGAGTTTATGGATTACTTCCGAAAATAAAAAACCTACCTGTCGGCAGGCGGACTATTCTAACTGGATGTATATTAAAAAAAGACAGAAGAAAACTTTCTAAAGAGTTTGATGAAGTTGTGGAGATTAAAAATTTGATTAAAGATATCAAACCAAAATACTCAAATAAGTTTTCTGCCTTAGTTCCTATAATGCGTGGGTGCAATAATTTTTGCGCTTATTGCGTTGTCCCTTATACCCGGGGCAAAGAAGTATCACGACCAGCAGAGGAAATTATTTGTGAAATAAAAAAATTAATCAAACAAGGATGTAAAGAAATTTGGTTATTAGGTCAGAACGTCAATTCATACTCAGATATCTCTTTCCTTCAACTTCTCAGAAAAATTAATGATATTCCAGGAAAGTTCTGGATTAGGTTTACTTCTTCTCACCCAAAAGATTTTTCTGAAGAATTAATTAAAACAATGAAAGATTGTAAAAAAGTCACTCCTTATCTTAATCTTCCTGTTCAGACAGGTGACGATGAAATTTTAAAAAAAATGAACCGTCCATATAGTATTACCCGATATAAAAACATTATAAAAAAAGTTAGAAAGGAAATTCCTAATATTTGTCTATCTACCGATGTAATCGTTGGATTCCCCGGCGAAACAAAAAAGCAATTTGAAAATACAGTTAAACTATTCAGAAAAATTAAATATGATATGGCTTATATAAATAAATATTCTCTAAGAGCAGGAACAGCAGCTGCCAAATTAAAAGATAATGTTCCGGCAAAAGAGAAAAAAAGAAGAGAAAAAACTTTAAATGAAATTCTTAAACAAACTGCTCTTGCAAACAATAAAAAATATACTGGTAAAACTATTGAAGTTCTACCAACTAACTACAAAGACAAATTCCTATTTGGTAAATCATTTCATTATAAAACTGTAAAATTTAAAGGACAAAAAAATCTAATTGGAAAATTTGCTAAAATCAAAATCACTGACGCTCTGACATGGGGCTTAAAAGGAAAATTATGTTAAACAAATTAATCGTTATTATTGGACCAACAGCTTCGGGGAAAACTGATTTGTCGATTAAGCTTGCTAAAAAGTTTAATGGCGAGGTTGTTTCCGCTGACTCAAGACAAGTTTATAAAGGAATGGATATTGGGACAGGCAAGGTAACAAAAAAAGAAATGAAAGGTATCCCCCACTATCTTTTAGATGTTGTCCCGCCTGGGCGGGAAAGATTTACCGTTGTCCAGTATCAAAAACTGGCATTGAAAGCAATAAAAAAAATCCATAAAAAAAGCTTGCCCTCACACCCCGCTAAGCGGGGTAGTAATGGGAAAATTCCTTTTTTGGTAGGAGGGACTGGTTTTTATATCCAGGCAGTAGTTGATGGAATTGTTATCCCAGAAGTAAAGCCGGATTGGAAATTGAGAAAAAAGCTTGAGAAAAAAAATATCCAAGAACTTTTTAAAATGCTAAAAAAGCTTGATGCGCGCAGAGCTAAAACTATTGAAAGTAAAAACAAAAGAAGATTAATAAGAGCTCTTGAGATTATTATTAAAACTAAAAAGCCGGTTCCTTTATTAAAAAAGAAACTGTCTCAATTTGAGCTTTTAATAATAGGTATCAAAAAAAGCCCCGATGAGCTTAGAGAACTAATAAGAAAAAGATTATTAAAAAGGTTAAAGATCGGGATGATAGCTGAAATTAAAAAATTGAAAAAATCAGGGCTTTCCTGGAAACGTTTGGAAGAATTTGGCTTGGAGTATAAATATATTGCTCAATATCTTCAGAAAAAAATAACTTACGATGAAATGGCGGAAAAAATTCAAAAAGAAAGCGAGCATTATGCCAAGCGCCAAATGACCTGGTTCAAGCGTGATAAAAGAATTAAATGGATTAGGAATTACAGCGAAGCAAAAAAAATTGCAAAAAAATTTATTTTATGTTAAACTAACACATAGTTCATTTTTAACCGTTTATTAAGTTTGAAATATTTAAATTGAAAGGATAAAAAAATGCTTGGAGATGAAACGGTAAAGGCAAAAAAAATAAGTGAGATAACGATGGAAAAGCATTTATTGCCTATAATAAAATTGATAGATCCAGAAATAAACTGTTCTCAAGATATTGAAAAAATCTGTAAAGAAGTAGCTGAGAAACTTATTTTAGCGAGAAACTGTATCAATTCAGTTGCACAAAATGATCTGAAACTTAATGTTGGTCCAAAAGCAAGCCAGCATTTGTCTGGAGCTATTGACTCAATGGTTGTACAGCTAGCTATGGGTTAGAATAGGCAAAGAAATAAAGACCGAATTATTCGGTCTTTTTTATATTAATTTCTTTAAAAATTGTTGAACAGTGTCTGGTTCGGCTCGACCTCGGGTTCTTGCCATTACCTGCCCTATTAAAAACTGGAGGGCATTTTCTTTTCCTTTTTTATAATCTTCAACTGGTTTTGGGTTTTTTGAAATCACATCTTTTATAATTTTCTCAATCTCTCCTATATCAGTTAATTGAGTTAATCCTTTTTCTTCAATAATATGGGAAGGATCAGCCCCGGTCCCAAACATTTCTTTTAAAACCGTCTTGGCAATTTTACTTGAAATTCTACTTTTATAAATCAAAGTAAGAAATTCAGCAAAATTCTCTGGAGTAATTAAGAAATCTTCTCCCAAAACTGAAGCGCTTTTAAGGAGTCCTTGTAAATCTGTAATAATGTAATTTACAGCTAACTTAGTTAATTTCAAAAATTCATCCTTTCCAACCTTCTTTTTTTCCTCTATCTCTTTAACCCAATTTCTTAACTCAGACATCACTTTTTCAAAATATTCTCCGAGATCTTTATAAAAAGTAAAAATCTCAATGGATTTCTCGTCTAAATTATATTCCTGAGCCAATCTTTTTCTCCTCTGTTGAGGAAGTTCAGGAATCTCTGCTTTAATCTCCTGAATAAACTTTTTATCTAAATGAAGGGTTGGTAAATCCGGCTCTGGGAAATATCTATAATCATGAGCTTGTTCTTTTTCTCTTTGGCTTACTGTTATTCCTTTTGTCTCATTCCAACCACGGGTTTCCTGGACAACTTTTTTTCCTTTATCTAAAACTTCTGTTTGTCTTTCAATTTCATAATCAATTGCTCGCTCTACCGCTCGGAAAGAGTTTAGGTTCTTTATTTCCACTTTAGTTCCTAATTTCTGACTCTTACTCAAACTGATATTAACTTCCACTCTCAGCTGTCCTTTTTCCATATCAGCGTCAGAAACGTTAAGATACTTTAAAATTAATCTTAATTCCTGAGCAAATCTTCTTGCCTCTTCTCCTGAATTTAAATCTGGTTCTGTAACTAATTCCATTAAAGGAATACCAGCTCTATTAAAGTCAACTAAAGAACTTTTTCCAGAGTGAATCAATCTGCCAGTATCTTCTTCAAGATGGACCCGAGTAATACGAATCTTAGAGACCCGCTCTCCTAATTTATTGGGAGAGCGGGTCTCCTTCAACTCTAAATATCCTTGTTTGCAGAATGGCTTATCATATTGAGATATCTGGTAGCCCTTTGGTAAATCAGGGTAAAAATAGTTCTTCCGGTCAAATTTGGAAGTTTCGGGAATATTACAATTCAAAGACAAGCCGGTTTTTATTGTTTTTTTAACAGCTTCTCTGTTTATAACTGGGAGCACACCGGGGTGGCCCATACAAACCGGACAAACATTGACATTGGGATGCCTCTCATTAGGATCATTCTTGCAAGAACAGAACATTTTTGAGTTTGTTTTCAACTCCGCGTGTATTTCTAAACCTATTGTTGGTTTATATTCCATAATTTACAATTTATTTTTAATTATTTTCCAAATTTCTTGATTGATTATTTCAGGAGTTAACAGTTTGCCATTTTTAATACATTCTATAACCCTAAGCTCTTTCGGGAATTCTTCAGCTGCGTGCAAATATGATTTTAAAGCGTCCTCTAAGTGTTTTTTGTCCTTTTCATGAATATCTCTTTTCTCGCTTCTGCCTAAGTAAGCTTTTCTTCTTGCTTTTTTTTCTTTGTCAGTTATTTTGTTGGCTAATTTTAAAGAAAATCTAGGAGAAGTTTTAAGAATAAAAGTAAAATCTGGCTTAGGAATTTCTAAAATTTCGTATTCTAAACGATAAAGCCAGTCAAAATATTTTTTTCTTTCTTTTTTATTTTTTATCTTACCCCCTTGATGACCAATGTTTGAGACAAGATATCTATCAGCGATAACTATTTTTCCCTCTTTTAACCATTTTCTTATTTTGAAGCCAGCATCGTATCTGTCGCAGGCATAAAAAATAGAGGCACGGTAAGAACCAACTTCTTTAGCGGTGCCATATTCCCCTCTTAAATATTTATCAACCAGCCAAGCCGGTTTTTCGCCATGCCGAGGAAAATCAATTGCCTCCACCTTATAACCCTCGCATTTTAATCGTTCAATCAATAACTTAACTTGAGTTGATTTCCCAGACCCATCAAGCCCCTCAAAAACAATAAACTTGCCTGGACAAAAATTCTTAATCATTTTAAAAACTTTAATAAATATTCTTTATAAACAATTGGTGCCCAACCACCAGTATTTTCAACACGCCTCCTCAGTTCTTTCAAATCAACCAATTCTCCTTTCATGTTGTTTGTTTCTTTAACCGATATTTCTGGGCTATCGCCAATAAAATGATAAATTAAACCAATATGAACTTTTTCAACCGGCCTAGTGTCGTCGTTCAAAATACCAATCAATTTTTTACTTAAAATGTCCCCCTTATAATTAATCTCTTCGTTCCACTCCCGCATTGCCGCTCTTTCTAAAATACCTTCTTTTTCTTTAGCATCAATTAGATTTATATGTCCTCCTACCCCCAATTGATAATTATTTATTAATCTTTTTTCCCCAGCTCCTTTTATGTATTTGTAAAGAAAAAATTTATCTTTGAAACTAAAAAGAATATAAGGAATTATCTGTTGAAAAGAAGGATTTTTTTCAACCTCTCCCCTTTTTTTAAATTGATAATTACTTCTAATTAAATCCAGATAATAATCTAAATTTTCAATCTTAACCCCACGCCAAGAGCCCTCTTTAAAAATTATATTCCTGGGAACCACTAAAACTTTCTCATTTTCTTTCATGTTTTTCTAAAGTGATAAAAGTATATTTATAGGGATTTTCTCTGTCTGATTTATTTTCTACCCGTTCTATTTCTTTCCAGGAACTCTGGTCAAATTCCGGAAAAAAGGCGTCGCCTTCAAAATTTCCCTCAATCAGGGTTAGATACATTCTATCAGCTAATGGTAAAAATTGACGATAAATTGATTCTCCCCCGCAAATCATTGCTTCTTTAGAATTTTTGACTATCTCAAGTGCTTCTTTTATGGAATGAGCAATCTGACAACCAGACGGAGTAAAATTTTTATCTAAAGTTAGGACAATATTAGTCCGACCAATCAAGGGTTTACCAATAGATTCAAAAGTTTTTTGGCCCATAATTATTGGCTTCCCTTTGGTTAATTGCTTAAAATGCTTCATATCAGCCGGCAAATTCCAGGGCAGGGTATTTTTTAAGCCAATAACATTATTTCCACCAATTGCTGCAATAATTGAAATGACGGGCTTGCCTTTTTCTCTCATTTTGATATCATAGTATATTAACCATGAAAAAACAAGATAATAAATCTACAATCTTAGATTATTCTGAACTTAAAAGAATGACGGATGCTCATAGAACCCTGAAACATAAAATTGTTTGTACTGTGGGTTCCTGGGATATGCTCCATATAGGTCATCTTAGATATCTGATAAAAGCTAAAGAGCAAGGAGATATCCTTATAGTCGGAGTGGACAGCGATAGAGGAATAAAACTTTATAAAAACGAGCTGAGACCAATTATTCCTCAAGAAGAAAGAATAGAAATGCTTAGTTATCAAGATTGCGTGGATTACGTCACTTTAATAGACGACATTGACGAACAAGGAAGGTGGCAATACGAACTGATAAAAATAATCAAGCCGGATCTTTTTATTACCACTGATTATAGCTATTCTAATAAACAAATCAAAGAAATTGGGAAATATTCTAAAGAGGTCCTAATCCTTCCACGCCAGGCAAAAAATACTTCCTCAACTGAAATCATTGAAACAACCGTCAAAAAACACTTAGAAATACTCCTGTCCAAATTTAACAAAAAAGATGAGAAAAAAATTAGTTAACATTAAAAATGCCAGACAAGGAGAATATAGAAAGGTAATTAAACAAATAGCTAAAACGCGTAAATGTCCCTTCTGCAAAGAGAATTTTAAATACCATAAAAAACCGATCTATAAAAGAAAGAAGGGTTGGTTTTTAACTAATAACAGCTGGCCATATAAAAACACTAAATATCATTTAATAATTTTAGGAGATAAACATAAAGAAAATTTTTCGGAAATAACAAAAAAAGACCTTGAATCAGTGGCCTATTTAATAAACTGGGCGATAAAAAAATGGAAAATAAAAGGAGGAGGAATAACGATGAGATTTGGAGATACTGATTATACTGGAGCTTCAGTTAGCCATATTCACTTTCATATAATTTCTCCAAAAATAGACAAAAAAACAAAAAAGACAAAAACAGTTAATTTCCCAATCGGTTAGTTCTTTTAAATAGCGATTTTTCCTTTAATAGATGGGTAAGGATCATATCCTTCAAGCGTAAAATCTTCGTAGTCAAAATCGAAGATATTTTTTATTTTTGGATTAAGAGTCATTTTGGGTAAGAGCCTAGGCGCACGAGCTAACTGAAGTTTTACCTGCTCTATATGATTAAGATAAATATGAGCATCAGATAGAGTATAGATAAATTCATGGGCTTTTAATCCGGTAACCTGGGCTGTCATCATTAACAATAAAGAATAAGAAGCAATATTAAAAGGAACGCCCAAAAAAACATCACAACTTCGTTGAAATAAATGTAAAGATAACTTCTTCTGAGCAACGAAGAATTTAAAAAAGCAGTGGCAAGGAGCGACAAAAACCTTATCAATGTCCTCTGGATCCCAGGAAGTTACCACCAATCTTCTGGAATCAGGATTTGTTTTTATTTCTTCTATCAGGTTTGATATTTGGTCAATTACTCCACCGTCTCTTTTTTTCCAACGCCGCCACTTTTCACCGTAAATGGGCCCCAACTCTCCTGGCGGAAAATTATACTTAGCACAGGCCTCGGGCGTTGCCCACTCGTTCCAAATTGTCACGCCGTGGTCTTGTAAATACTTAACATTGGTATCCCCTCTTAAAAACCAAAGTAATTCGTAGATAATGGATTTCAAATGGACTTTTTTAGTGGTAAGCAGAGGAAAACCGTCGTCCATATTAAAACGCATCTGATAACCGCAAACAGCGAGGTTTCCAACTCCTTGGGGATCGCCTTTTTTTTCTCCATTTTCTAAAACGTATTTTAATAGGCCTAAGTATTGTCGCATTTTATATAAGTAATCTTAACGCCGGCTGATTCTAAAACTTTTTTAGCATCAAAATTAGAACCTCCTTCGCTAAAATAAAGATTTTTTATGCCGGAGAAAGCGATGAGCTTGGCACAAACAGGACAAGGGAAAACAGTGACATACAACGATGTTCTCTCAAGAGGGACACCCTTTTTAGCACCTTCGGCAATTATTTTCTGCTCAGCATGAATCGTACTGGCTAAATCTTGTCTCTCCCCTGGTTTGAAAAAATCTCTAACCTCACCAACCTGATAAGGGGTATAATCATTGGGAAGATCTTTGTTATAAGCGCGAAAAAGAATTTTTTTATTTTTCACCAAAATCGCACCTATTCGACGCCACCACTCGCTGCTTTTTCGCCCCTCTTTATATGCTTCTTTCATCATTTTAATATCAAAAGAATTTTCGGAAATCGGAATATCTTTAAAAGGTTGTTCGGATAAAATTTTATCTTTATCCCAACGAAGAAAAACCGACTGCCATTCCACTTTTTCCTTTTTAAGATATTTATCGCGTAAATTCCTGGAAATTTCATCTTGAATAAGAACCAGTTCTTTGTTTTCCATTTGCTTAATATTATCTCTGGAAAGAATTAAAACGTTTTTAAAACCGAGTTTATTCAGCAAGTTTTTTACTATATTTGCATCTATTGCCGCGATATCCGGTTTAATTTCGGAAAGCTCTTTTAAAAACGACTCATCAATAATATAAACAACGGAAATTCTATCCTGAATTTTATTTAAAAAATCTAAATATCCCTTGTGAATGACAGGGATATAAAGAATGAGGTTTTTTTTATTCATGGAAAGATAATCACTCTATTTCAATGCCCATGTTTTTGGCTGTACCTTCAATTATTTTCATTGCCTGTTCAATGTCAATGGTGTTTAAATCAGGCATTTTTTTTTCGGCGATCTGCTTTAACTGGGATCTGGTAATTTTAGCTACTTTTGTTTTATTGGGAACACCAGAACCTTTTTCAATAGCAGCTGCTTTTTTCAAAAGTTCAGCTGCTGGAGGCTGTTTTAATTTAAAATCATAAGTTCTGTCTTGATAAACTGAAATCTCAACCGGAATCTTAAAACCTGTTTGATCTTTTGTGGCATCATTAAATTTCTGACAAAACTCAGTAATATTTAGCCCATGCTGAGCCAAAGACGGCCCTACTGGTGGAGCAGGAGTTGCCTGTCCAGCTGGAATTTGTAATTTTATAATAGCCTTGATTTTTTTAGCCATGTTTTCTGTCCATTGTTTACTGTTTACTGTTTATTTATAACTTTTTAATCTGTAACGAGTCCAGTTCCACAGATGTATCCCTACCGAACATATTAACCATTACTTTAATCTTTCCTCGTTCCTCATCAACTCCTGAAACTCTTCCATCAAAATCTTTAAAGGGACCATCAATGATCTTTACCGAATCCCCTACTTTTGCTTCAATCTTATATTGAGGCATCTCAACACCTGTTCTTTCTTTCAAAACTTCAATTTCTTTTTGTGAAATTGGCACCGGCGTAGTGCCCACCCCGACAAAACCAGTTACGTTTGGAGTATTTCTAACAACATACCAAGAATCATCAGTAACAATCATTTCAACCAATACATAACCTGGGTAAATTTTTTCCTCAACCGTTTTTCTCTTGCCACTTTTAATTTTAATCTTCTTTTCTTTTGGCACCAAAACATCAAAAATTTTATCTTCCATATCCAAAGATTCAACCCTTTGCCTTAGGCTTTTAGCAACTGCATCTTCGTAGCCGGAATAAGTGTGAATAACATACCAATTTTTTTGTTGTGGTAATCTCTGTTTGGGCATCAGAGTATAAATTTATTTAATATCGTCGTAAAAATAAAATCTAACCCGCCTAAAAAAATAGCCACTCCAAACGAAACTCCAATAACAATTAAAGTGTATTTTATTGTTTGCTTTCTGGTGGGCCAGTTAACTTTTTTCATTTCCAACCTTACTTCTTTAAGAAATGCGATGATTTTTGAGGGAAGATTGTTAATTTTCATGGTTTTAGATTAACCGAGAAAAGTTTAAATGTCAAGGTTCTTTACTTTCTTGGCATAAGCTTGAATAAATTTTTTCCTTGGCAACACCTCTTCGCCCATTAAAGTATCAAAAATTCTGTCGGCTTCTTTGGCGTCTTCAATGGTAACCTTCAATAAAATACGATTTTCTGGGTTCATAGTAGTTGACCATAATTCTTCTGGATTCATTTCTCCTAAACCCTTATAACGTTGAACAGAAGAAGTTGTAATTTTTTCTTTTTTTTGAGAAGTTAAAACTTTCTCTTTCCCATCCTCGCTATAAACATATTCTATTCTTTTCCCTGCCTGAATTTTATAAAGCGGGGGCTGAGCAATATAAAGATAACCTTTTTCAATTATTGGCTTAAAATGACGGTAAAAAAGCGTTAGAAGAAGAGTCCTGATATGATTCCCGTCAGAATCTGCATCAGCCATAATAATAATCCGGTGATACCTTGCCTTCTCAGAATTAAAATCCTCGCCAATGGCCGTCCCCAAAGCAATAATTAAAGCCCTAATCTCTTTTGAAGATAATATTTTATCTAATCGAGCTCTCTCAACATTCAAGATTTTACCCCGGAGAGGCAAAATTGCCTGAAAGTGCCTGTCTCTGGCTTGACGTGAACTCCCTCCGGCGCTCTCGCCTTCAACTATATAAAGCTCGGACTCTTCGGGTTTTTTGGAGGTACAATCAGCTAATTTTCCCGGCAAAGCAAGACCTTCTAAAGCTCCTTTTCTTAAAACTGTCTCTCTGGCCGCTCTTGCCGCTTTTCTAGCCCGAGAAGATAAAATACATTTTTCAATGATAGCTTTGGCATCTTGAGGGTTCCTTTCCAAAAAATCAGTTAAGCGCTCGGAAACTACCTGATCCACCATCGCTTTAGCTTCGGGGTTACCCAATTTCGCTTTGGTTTGGCCTTCAAATTGGGGTTCTCTTATCTTTACCGCAACCACTCCAGTCAACCCCTCTCTTACATCTTCACCTGATAAATTATTATCCGATTCTTTAAGAAAATCATTTTTTCTCGCATAGTCATTAAAAGTCCGGGTTAAAGCGGTCCTGAATCCGGTTAAGTGAGTACCGCCTTCCTCGGTATGAATATTATTAGCAAAACCTTCCTCGTAGCATTCATACTCTTGAGTATACTGAAAGGCAGCTTCAACGATTATCCCGTTTTTTTCACCATAGCAATAAAAAACATTAGGATGGCGAGGCGTGGAGTCATGGATTAAATATTTAACATAAGAAGTGAGACCGCCTTCAAAATAAAAACTGTAACTTATTTTTTCTTCTCTTTCGTCTCTAAAAGTTATTCTAGTTCCTTTAGTTAAATAGGCCTGCTGGCGCAAATGATTTAAAATTCTTTTTTTGTTAAACTTAATCTCTTTAAAAATTTCCGGATCCGGTTCAAATAGAACGGTCGTTCCGGTCTGCCGGCAAGGACCTACTTTTTTAACTTTTGTTTTTGTTTTCCCTTTAGAATATTCTTGAGAATATTTAAAACCACCACGACAAACTTCAGCTTTCATATAGTTAGATAAAGCGCAAACGACCGAAACTCCTACTCCGTGCAGACCTCCTGCTACCTGATAGGCCTTCCCCCCAAACTTTGCTCCAGCATGCAAAGTGGTCATTACTGTTTCCAAAGCTGATTTTTTTGTCTGGGGATGTTTATCTACCGGAATTCCTCGTCCGTCGTCAACCATTTTTACTTTATTTTCCGGCAAGAGGGCGATTTCAATGTTTTTTGCATAGCCGGCCAAACATTCATCAAGGCCGTTATCTAATACTTCCCAGACTAAATGATGCAAACCATCGGGACCGGTTGAACCAATATACATTGCCGGTCTTTTTCTTACCGGTTCCAAACCCTTCAAAACATAAATGTCTTTGGCAGTATATTCAGCTTCCTTATTTTTAACTCGCTTTTTTAATTTTAGTGATGTTTTTTTACGAACCATATTATTTTCTCACTTCCCACTCGGGATTTTCTTCTAAGATTTTAATTATTTTTTGATGAATTTTATCAATTTCCTTTGATTTAAGGGTTCTATCCTCTGCTTGATAAATTATATGGAAAGCCAAATTCTTTTTTCCTTGGACAATCCCCTCTCCTTCATAAATATCAAAAAGGTCAACATCTCTAACCAAAGCGCCTCCAGCAACATTAATCTTATTCAATACATCTACAACTTTAACATCTAGTGGTACCAAGACAGCTAAATCCCGGATGGCTGCCGGATACTGAGAAATCGGCTGATATTCATGTTCTTCAGAACAAAGTTTTATTAATTTCTCAAAATCAATATCAAATATAACCACTTTAGTTTTTTTAAATATTCCCGAGGAAATCTCCCCTAAGAATCCTATTTCCTGCCCATCAACCTTAATCTCGGCACACCTTTCTTTATGCCAAATAGAAATCTTGCTTTGTTCAGGAGTAGGTTTGTACTCATCATACCAAACATTACTAATACCTAATTTGTTTAAAAGCGAATCCACAACTCCTTTTGCTTGATAAAATGCGTCTCCTGTAATTAATCCGGCAAGCATTCGCTTTTCTTCAATTTGTTTCTTGTTTCTTGAGGGGCCCGCGCCTTTGGCGCGGGAGGACGCGGTGGGTGGGTTGTAGTCTTGTTTCTTGATGAATATCTTTCCTAATTCAAAAATTTTAATCTCGTTAAAATATCTAAAATTATCTATTACATTCTTGAGCAAATTGGGAATTAAGCTCGGCCTTAAATATTTCTGTTCCACGCTCATCGGGTTCTCTACCTCAACAGCGCCTTTGAAAACCTCAGATTCCTTTTCCCCGATAAAAGAATAATTATAAACTTCGGTAAATCCACTTTCTTTTAAAATATTTTTGGTGATATCTTCCCAAAAAATCTCAAAATTCCTTTTTGGCGGAATTAAAGAAACAATCGGGAAAGCGGCCGGTATTCTCTGAAATCCATAAATTCTACCGATTTCCTCAATCAAATCTTCAGGTAAAGAAATGTCCAAGCGAAAAGTAGGAATTTCTACAATTAAAATTGGGTGTTCTTCTTTAATAATTTTAAACCCTAATCTCTTTAAAATTTGTTTAACATCTTTCTTTTCTATTTTTAAACCCAAAAGTTTTGTAAGATATCTATAATCCAGTTTAATCTTTTTTGGTAGAACTTTTTTGGGATAAAAATCAACTAAACCAGAAGTAATTTTGCCTTTTGCTATATTTTGAATTATTTCAGCTGCTCTATTTATTCCTGTTTCTGTTAAACTTGAATCAATTCTGTGCTCAAAGCGCCAGGAAGCATCGGTTTTTAAACCTAATTTTTTAGAACCCTTACGAACAATTCGGGAATCAAAATTAGCTGATTCTAAAACAATGGTTTTTGTTTTTTTATCTATTTCAGCTTTCTTACCACCCTTTATACCAGCAACAGCTAAAGGACTTTTTACGTCAGCGATAGCTAAAATATCCTTGTCTAAATTATATCTTTTATTGTCTAAAGTAATAATTTTCTCTCTATTTTTAGCCCTTCTGACAATTATTTTCTTATTAGAAATCTTATCTAAATCAAAAGCGTGAAGGGGCTGACCGGTTTCCAGCATAACGTAGTTTGTAGCATCAACAATATTGTTAATAGGCCTTAAGCCGCATACCTTTAGTCGCTCTTGAATCCATTTTGGTGAAGGACCAACTTTTACATTAGCAATAACCCGAGCGGTATATCTCAAACAATCATTTTTATTTTTAACTTCAACGGTAACAAAATCTTTTGTTTTTAAGTTTTTATCTTCCTTGAGTTTGAACTTTGGAATTTGTAATCTGGAATTTGTGAATGCCGCGCACTCACGCGCTATTCCAATATGAGAAAAACAATCGGGCCCCCTATTCGGCAAAACATCAATATCTAAAACATAATCTTTACCCTCACGCCAAACAAGAGCTGACTCCGTCTTCTTAGCACCTCGGCGCTTGCCCTTGTTATGGTGTGGGGGTTTACCTGCTTTTTTAATTTCTTCAACCTCAAAAGCATGCATAGTCAAAAGCTCTGCCAGTTTTTCTGGCTTTGGTAATTTAATATATTCTTTTAGCCAATTATATGAAAAAACCATACATCAACATAATTTGCTATATTAAAACTGCTCAAGAAATCTTAAATCTCCCGAATAAAACAATCTAATGTCGTTTATTTTATACTTCATCATTGCTAATCTATCCATTCCGATTCCAAAAGCAAATCCCTGCCAATTCTTAGGGTTAATCCCTCCTGCTTTCAAAACATTGGGATGAACCATTCCCGCTCCCATTAATTCTATCCAGCCGGTTCTTGAACAAGTACTGCATCCTTTTCCATTACAAACTAAACAAGTCATATCTACTTCAAAGCTTGGTTCGGTAAAAGGAAAAAAACTTGGCCTTAAACGGCTTTTAACTTGCTTTCCAAAGAATCTTGAAAGAAATTCATCAATAATTGCTTTAAAGTTAGCTGCTGAAACGTCTTTGCCAACCATTAATCCTTCTACTTGATAAAAATTGGTCTCATGGCTTGCATCAGTTGCCTCGTGCCGGAAAATCCTTCCGGGAACAATAATTCTAAAAGGAGGATTATTCTTCTCCATATAACGAATTTGAACCGGCGAAGTATGAGTTCGCAAAAGCAGACCATTTTTTAAATAAAAAGTATCCCACATATCTCGAGCCGGATGATCTTTAGGAATATTCAAAGCATCAAAGTTATACCATTCGTTTTCAATTTCAGGACCCTCAATTACCGAAAAACCCATTGCCTGAAAAATCTCTTCAACCTTTCTTTTAACCAAAGTCAAAGGGTGCAAATGCCCCACCGTTGGTTTTTCCCCCGGCACTGTAACATCAATTTTATCTCCCTTAGTTTTAATTTTAAGAGGTTTCCGCATGCTTTCATTTTACTCTAAATTCCCCTTTAAATCAACCCCGAAATTGTGGATAAGAAAAGCCGTTGAAATATTTTTTCAACGGCTATATTTTTGGTTTTTTAAGCTTGGCCAGTTAGCTTTTTCCAGTTTTCTCTTGGTCGATAACGAGGAGAGCCAATTTCACATAAAGGACAATCCTTCTGTTCAACTGCCCATACTTCTGTCTCAACTAAAAAGAAACTATCTTTATTCCATTGTAATCTACTGGAAGCTTCGGGGGACGATGAACGAGGGCTCCAACAACCGGTAAAAAATTAACCGGCTCGTAATTTCCTTGTTCTACTGCCCAACGAACTTCCTTAAAAGTGCTGCTTGTTGTAATAAGTTCTTCCGCCTGAAGAACAACTACATCTTTAGGAATTTGCATCTTTTGCCAAAGCATTCTTTTCTTCCTAGGAGAATCTGTAGGGATTATTTTTGGATCTTTCTCGGTAAATGCATGAATTGCATTAAACCCTTTAGCTATCTCATAAGAGAAGGTAATAGCAGCATAAGGGGAACCGATAACCCAGTCAACTTTTTCTATCCCAGCTTCTTTTAACTTTCTAACAAGCTGACAAGCCAAAATCTCACAGAGTTTTGGATTGCGAAGAATCCGCATGCAATCAAAGAATCCATTACTGCACTTTCCGGAAGTCAATTCGGCGTGAGGGGCTTTTGGGTCAGTAGAATCATATACCCAAACCGCATCGTAAAGCTCAAACCATTTGAGAATTTCTTCTGCAGTCAAAACCCTATCATCATACCACCTAGGATCATTAATAGGCACTGGTAAATTTTCCATAATCAATCTCCTTTCTCTTTCAATGCTTGTTCAATTTCTTGAGCGATATTCTTAGCAGCTTCTACCGGGCTTCCAATTTCTTTTGGCGGTTCTCTAATTGGCCGGCCAATTACTAAATAGTCAGCCCCGGCCTTGATTGCTTCATAGGGCGTCATCACCCGTTTTTGATCTCCCGTCTGAGCCCATTTCGGCCGAATGCCAGGCGTAACCTTCAAAAGATTTATGTTTTCTTCAGATAAAACACCAAGCTCTTTTGGCGAACAAATAATACCGTCCGCTTTTTTATCAACAAGCATATTAGCAAATTGGATAACTTTATAGCTTGGGAAATCTCCAAAAATTGATAAACATTCATCTTCATCAATTGAAGTTAAAACAGTAACACCCAGACAAAGAGCTTTGCCCTTATTGGCAACCGCTTTAGCGATTGCTTCTTCACCTGCCGAAGCATGAAGATTAAACATCTTTACGCCTATCTTAATAACTTCTTGAGAAGCGCCAGCCACAGTATTAGGAATGTCGTCAAATTTTCCATCCCACATAATATTACCGTCAAGCTCGTTGAATAATGTTTGTATCAAAGTAACTTCTCTCCCGGTAATAGGAACAATTATTGACCTCAACATCGCAGTAATAAACTGCAAGCCGATTTTGAAACATCCCACACAATCTTTCAGCTCCTTAACCAAACCCAGGGCTTTCTCGAGAGTGTCTACATCCAGGGCCACAATAATTTTATCTTTTGCTTCCATTTCTTTTTTCCTTTCAATTCAATTTTGGTTTCTTTTCATATCTTTTCGAACAAACTGTGTGGGTTTCCAAGGATATCTGAGAAATATTGAGCCAAAGCTTATTGCTTTTGCCCCGATTTCTCGTAGCTTCTCAATATCAGAAAATTCCCAAACGCTGGGACCAATTATTGGAACCTTGGTCAGAGAAACAAGTTTCTCTACAAATCCCCATGTATGAGGTTGGGCAACTTTTCCTGAAACTCCTCCACCTCCTAAATGTGCAAAAGGGCTTTTCTTGTTTGGAAAAATAATTGCCCAAGGAACACTATTGATTGAGATTGCTTCAACAATTCCTTCAACCGCAGGAAGAATTGCTTCAACACCATGAACCACTGAAAGTTTAAGAATCAACGGAAAACAACTTACCTTCTTTACTGCCCTACATCCTTCTATTATTTTTGTTGTGTTTTCCAAAAAATCTCCTTTAGTGTTCGGACATGACCAATTCAATTCTAAACCAACTAAATCAAAATCATTCATCATCGTTGCCATCTCAACAAGCTCGTAGTTATTATCAGAAAGAATTGAGCCAACCAAAGAGATCTTTCTTTTGTCTGCAAAAATGCCTTTTTCTTCGCACCACCACCTAATCCCTTTATTTGTAAGCCAAACAGCGTTGACTACTCCGCCAGGCAGTAACCGAATACATCCCCAAGGTTTATACCAGCACAGATTTCCTTTTCTCGGTTTATAGGTAACCGTTTTAGCAACAACAGTAAAAAGTGATGGGTCAATCAACCCTATCCATCTTAAGGGCCATTCGTGCGAATAACCCTTTCCATCAAAACTCAAAGCCCCACTGGCTGCCACGTATTTTATTTTATGTCCATTTGAAAGCTCAATCATATCTATCTTCTCCTTTCTCAAATATTCAAACGAAACGTTCTGCAAATATTGTCATGGGTTAGCTTCCTTATTTCCTCTCCATTTATACCAAGACCTGGCAAAAATTTCTCTACAAAATCTTTGTAAAGATATAAAGAGGGATATCCTGATGGCGGATTACTTGAATGAAGTTTTTCTCCGTAGGGATGAGGAGCATGATCTGTTTCAATCCAGTCTATTTTGCCCGCTTTCAGACACTCTGTTAGACCTAACACGTCTAATTGATTTCTCAACGGCGGGTTCATTTTATAAAGCAAGCCATTGGACTCACTTAATCGCCTATTGTCCCACATAATATGATGTGGAGTTACTCCGCACGTAATATTAATTTCTTTTCTTGCAGAATCTATTAATTCCACCGACTCCGGGCACGAGACATGGACGATATGTAAATTACCCTGGAAGCCCGTGTCTTTAACAAATCTTATTTGGTCTTGTATTGAAGCTACTTCTGCTTCCTTCGGCCTTGCCCAAGAATGAGAAATTGGATTTGAGAAATCCCAGAGGTCCGGCTTTAACTCACTTTTTTTCTCACAATGAACAGCAATTACGCCTTCGTATTCTAAAGCAGCAAGAATAGCGTATATTTTTTTCTGCTGTTCCTCTTCAATAACCTCCAAATCCCCTACCGACTTACCAGCATATAGTTTAAATCCAATGACTCTTGTCAACCTGTCAAAGGTAACTACGGCTTGCTCTAATTGTTCTTCATCAGGCGTTAAGCCAAGATACAAAAAATAATTTCTTTTTTTTGTCTCTGGAACTAATGCGAATCTCTCGTGAACATCTTTTTCTGTTAAAATAGGCGGATCAGTATTCGGCATATCAAAAATATGCGTCACGCCTTGTTGTTCTGTAATTTGAAAAACATGAGATATGGTTTCTTTATACGCTTGCCCACCATCTCTGCAATGTACATGCGGATCAATTCTTATACGCATCTTATCTCCTTTCAGTTTATTTCAAACTTTAATTATTTAATTTTCAAAGGACAAATTTGTAATACTATTTTTACCAATATAACGGTTTTTTGTCAACAAAAAAAAGCCCAAAAAGGGCTTCTATTATGCGGGGACGACCGGACTCGAACCGGCAACCTTTTCCGTGACAAGGAAACGATCTAACCAATTGATCTACGCCCCCAAAATCTACTTCTGTGCCGACGGTAGGATTTGAACCTACGACCTAGCGCGTATGAAACGCTCGCTACTACCCCTGAGCTACGTCGGCATATTACTTAAACCACCTATCAAGCCCATTATTTGATAATACAAATCAGCCGACTTTCTTATTCTAATTGTCACTGTTCCATAATGGACAGGGGAATTACTATAATTCTTTTTATTTCTTGCCTTGATCAGTGTTGTTTTGGTAAATTGACTTCTTGGAATCCCAGCAACCTTAGACCAATACCCTTCTACTTCTTCTATCCTATCTTTATGAATCTGATTAATGCCTATATAAGCAGAAAATCTGTCTTTTTTTATTCCGAATACTCCTTTGAAAACCGCTATCATAAATTTTATCGATTCGGGATCTGAGTTACTAAATCTTACACTTCTTGATTTTTTTGATCCCTCCCCCCAATATAATGACAACCCAGCTATTAGTAAATCTCTTTTTGACAACTTGCCAATTTTTTTAGCTCCTTCTTTTCTGCATCTTTCTATTTTTTCAATACGACGTTCATGCTGCATTCGCGCACCTTTAATCCTTCCCTCATAACCACCTTTAATTCTTTTCTGACACAGTTTTTCAATTTGCTCAGGAGTTAACTCGATATCTCGACACCAGATACTAACTGTACTTTTAGCTATCTCTATACTTTCTGCTATATCTTTTATGCTTTTTCCCTTTTTACGTAATCTAATCGCTTTATTTTTTTCTTTTGTTTTTG
>Ga0315533_1000314_pt1 | contig 43838 bp, 41 predicted proteins | sample SalMarSW160130MG_FD_203081 | JGI IMG/M metagenome (GOLD analysis project Ga0315533, IMG submission 203081) | Salt marsh sediment microbial communities from the Plum Island Ecosystem LTER, Massachusetts, United States - Salt Marsh Sediment SW1601-30 ...
AGTAAAGATTTCAAAAAAGCTAAAGGTTTTTTAAAGCCCTTGCTGCTAAAACAGGAAGGGCTTTTTTATAGGAAAAAATGGCTAAGTTAATGGACAAGGATGAGATTCGGCGATCTCTTTTGCGTCTTTCTCATCAAATTCTCGAGAAAAATAGGGAAATAGAAGACCTGGTGGTGGTAGGGATTCATCGCCGGGGGGTGACTCTGGCAGAGAGAATAAGCAAGATGATAGAGGAAATAAAAGGTAAAAAACTACCCACCGGCACCCTTGATATTACCCTCTATCGGGATGATCTTACCCGGATCGCTTATCAACCCGTTGTAAGAAACACCAATATTCTTTTTCCCATAGATGATAAAAAGGTGATTCTGGTCGATGATGTTCTCTATACAGGAAGAACTGTGAGAGCCGCCATTGATGCTCTTATTGATTTTGGGCGTCCAAAGAAGATCGAACTGGCGGTACTCATAGACCGAGGCCATCGTGAACTTCCCATTCGGGCTGATTATGTGGGTAAAAACATTCCCACCTCTCCCGAGGAGATGGTCGAGGTAAGGGTTGAAGAGCTGGATGGAACCGATGAGGTACTTATTTTGAAGAGGACCTAAGGATGGTTTTTAAGAGAAAGGATCTTTTGGGGATGGAGGATCTATCCAAAGAGGAGATTCTCTTTATTCTCAAGACAGCCGAGTCTTTTCGAGAGGTCCTGGAACGACCAATCAGAAAGGTTCCAACCCTCAGGGGTAAGACGGTGGTTAATCTTTTTTTTGAGCCCAGTACCAGAACCAGGATGTCCTTTGAATTAGCAGAAAAAAGACTCAATGCTGATGTTTTAAATTTTTCCAGCTCTAACAGTAGTGTAATCAAAGGAGAGACTTTACTGGACACTGCCAGAAACATTCTGGCTATGAAGGTAGATTGTCTTGTTCTTCGCCACCCCACCCCAGGAGCTCCCCATCTTTTAGCCAAAAAACTTCCCGTTTCGGTAATCAATGCTGGTGATGGAGCTCATGAGCACCCTACCCAGGCCCTTCTTGATCTGTACACTATTCGAGAGCGAAAAGGAGGAGTGGAAGGATTGAAAATTGTCATAATCGGTGATATAGCCCATTCACGGGTTGCCAGGTCAAATATCTGGGCTTTGCAAAAATTGGGGGCGGAGGTGAGGGTTTGCGCTCCTCCCACTCTTATACCTCCTTTAATCGAAAAAATGGGAGTTAAGGTCTTTTATTCGCAAGAAGATGCTCTAAAGGAGGTCGATATTGTCATGATGCTCAGAATCCAGAAGGAGCGTCAAAACACCGGGCTCCTTCCTTCTCTCTCTGAGTATATAGAGCTTTTTTCTCTCACGGAGGAAAGACTGGGCCTTGCCAAAGATGATGCCTTGATTATGCACCCTGGACCGGTCAATCGGGGAATAGAGCTACCGGCAAAGCTAGCTGATGGGAAAAGGAGCGTCATCTTAAATCAGGTAACCAATGGAGTAGCGGTAAGGATGGCCGTGCTCTATCTTCTATTAGGAAAAAGTTAAGGAACTCTTTATGTCTCTTTTAATTAGGAATGGAAGACTGATAGACCCAGCTACCAACCATGATGCGGTGGTTGATATTCTCGTGGAGGGGGGGATGATAAAAAAGATAGCCCCAAAGATTAATGGATCCTGCGATGAACTTATAGATGCTACCAATAAAGTGGTGGTCCCGGGACTTATTGATATGCACACCCATCTTCGCGAGCCCGGAAGAGAAGATGAGGAAACGATTCAGTCAGGAACCCGGGCGGCAGCGAAAGGGGGGTTCACCACCATCTGTTGCATGCCCAACACCGATCCTCCTATTGATGATCCTTCGCTGGTGGAATTCATCTACCAGGAGGCTGAAAAAGAGGGATTAGTTGAGGTCTTGCCCATAGCTACCATTAGTAAAGCTAGAGGGGGAAAGGATCTATCTCCTATGGGTAGATTAAAAAAGGCTGGAGCGGTGGCCTTCTCTGATGACGGAGACTGGGTGGCTGATTCCCATCTTATGAGAAGAGCCCTAGAATATGTCAAGATGTTGACTCTACCCCTTATCTCTCATTGTGAGGACAGGAGACTCTCCCAGGATGGAGTCATGAATGAGGGATATATTTCTACCGTTCTCGGCCTGAAAGGAATGCCCAAAGAAGCTGAAGAAGTAGCTCTTTTACGAGATTTGGCCCTCTGCAAAATGACAGAATCACTTCTTCATGTGGCTCACCTTTCCACCGCTAATGGGGTGGAATTGATTAGGAAGGCGAAAGTATCCAGAGTAAGAGTTACCACCGAGGTTACGCCTCATCACTTTACCCTTACAGATAGAGAGGTAAAAAGTTTTGACACCAACACCAAAGTAAATCCTCCCCTGAGAGGCAAGCGCGATGTCGAGGCTCTAAAAGAAGGTTTAAAAGATGGCACTATCGATGTTATCGCCACTGATCACGCTCCTCATCTGGCAGAGGAGAAAGAAAATGAATATAACGCTGCTCCTTTCGGGGTAGTGGGTCTTGAAACTGCTCTGGGTCTGGTGATCAAGGAATTGGTCCAGACCAGAACTCTCACTTTAATGGAGGCCATAGCCAAACTTACCATAAATCCAGCCCGAGTTCTCCGCATTAACAGGGGCCTGGTAAAGGAGGGAGCCAGGGCAAACTTAACCATATTTGATTTAGAAAAAAAATGGTTAGTTACCGAGGATGGTTTTTTTTCCAAAAGCAATAATTCCCCCTTTTTAGGCTGGGAGCTTCCGGGCAAAGTTGAATGGACCATAGTGGGAGGAAAGGTGGTTTATCAAGATGATTAAAGTGAATGGCGGGGAAAAATCCGGGAGTGGTACTATCCTTCGCTGTGCAGTTAGTCTGTCAACTTTGCTGGGGGAAGATCTATTTATCCATAATATTCGAGCTGGAAGAAAAAAACCAGGTTTGCGAGCTCAGCACCTAAAAAGCGTTCTGGCCTGTAGTGAGATGTGTGGTGGCAGGGTCGAGAACGCAGAGGTTGGTTCCCATCAGATTCTGTATAAGCCGGGAAAACAAATAAGGGGAGGTTATTATGAGTGGGATATCGGCACCGCCGGCTCAACCACCATGCTGGCGGCTACTGTTCTCCCAGCAGCCTGTTTTGCCACCCGACCAATGAGGTTTAGAATTAAAGGAGGACTATTTCAAGATTATGCTCCCAGCGCTTATCATATGCAGCATGTTTTATTCCCCCTTTTAAGGGAAATGGGGGTAGAGGCTCACCTCAAGATAATCAGGCCGGGCTATGTTCCTCGGGGCGGGGGAGTTATTGAGGTCAGAGTTGAACCGATAGCAGGCAGAATCAGGCCGCTTAATTTTCTCTACCCGGGAAATATACGCGAGATTAAAGGAGTTGCTATCTCTTCCCATCTTAAACAGAGAAGAGTCAGTGAGAGAATGGCCAAAAAATGTAAAGCCGTGTTGAAAGTAGATGGATATGAGGCCCAAATAAAGGAAATTTATGATACTACTTCCATTCAAGAGGGAGCTGCCCTGGCATTATTTTCTCGCAGTAACACAGGATGTATAATTGGATCTGATAGGGCGGGAAAACCAGGAAGAAGTTCCGAGGAAATTGGCAGGTTCGTGGCAAAAAACTGGCTCCAGGACATTCAAACCGGAGCTACCGTTGATAGATATCTGGCCGATCAACTCATAATATATGCTGCTCTAGCCGAAGGAAACACAGAATACCGCATACCCAGGATGACAGAGCATGTGGACACTAACCTCTGGCTGGTTAACCGCATACTGGGAGCAAAAACAACCCTTAAAGATAACCACCTCAAAATAGAAGGTATAGGATTCAAATTTAAGGCCGGAAGTAAATGCTCGGTGAACCCCGTGTCATTGCAAGGGACGAAGTCCCGAAGCAATCTCGGTAGTCGCAGGTAGCCGCAGGCTTCAGCCTGCGCAAAATCTTAGCCTGCATTTATACGCACCCTAAAGGGTGCGGCTACCCGCTCTACTCTTTGTAGTCAACAACATGGAACGTCCTTTACTGGTATAATATAGATAGCTAAAAACTTGTATCATGCCGAAAAGGAGGTAAAAATTGGCTAAAGAATACCAGATAGCCGTGATACCGGGAGATGGGACCGGACCGGAGGTAGTAAGGGAGGGGCTCAAAGTGGTAAAGGCCGCCTCAGAGAAAACAGGTTTTAGATATCGCACCATTCATTATGATTTTGGGGGAGATAGATACCTTAAAACAGGAGAGACTCTCCCCGATTCGGCCTTAGAAGAACTTAAAGGCATGGATGCTATCTATCTGGGGGCAGTGGGACATCCAGAGGTAAAGACGGGTATCCTGGAGCAAGGGCTCCTTTTAAAACTTCGCTTTGGTCTTGATCAATACATAAATCTTCGTCCAGTGAAGTTATATCCGGGGGTCTGGACCCCTCTCAAGGACAAAGGCCCTGAGGATATTGATTTTGTAGTAGTCAGAGAAAACACCGAAGGTCTCTACGTGGGAGTGGGAGGATTTTTGAAAAAAGGGACTGGAGATGAAGTTGCCGTTCAAGAGATGATAAATACCAGAAAAGGCGTAGAAAGATGCGTAAGATATGCCTTTGAATATGCGCGAAAGAGAAACAAAAAAAGACAAGTCACCCTTTGTGATAAGGCTAATGTCCTCATCTTTGCTCATGATCTTTGGCGGCGAACCTTTAAGGAAGTGGGAGAGGAATATCCCGATATCAAAAAGGACTGTGCCTTAGTCGATGCCACCTGCATGTGGATGGTGAAGAACCCGGAGTGGTTTGACGTCATCGTTACCTGCAATATGTTCGGCGACATCATCACTGACCTGGGAGCCATGATCCAGGGAGGGATGGGTGTTGCGGCCGGGGCTAACATTAATCCTCAAGGAGTGAGTATGTTTGAGCCTATTCATGGCTCCGCCCCGAAATATACGGGAAAGAATGTGATCAACCCCCTGGCGGCCATCTGTGCTGCCGGGATGATGTTAGAGCATCTGGGTGAGGAAAAAGGAGCAAAGTTAGTTGATGAGGCAATTACCACACTGCTCTCATCAGGTCGGATAAAAGACCTCTCGACTAAAAGCGGCTTAAAAACTTACGAGATTGGCGATATGGTGGTTAGGAATATGGGTGGGTCTTAGTAGTACTTCTTCACTATCCTGGCGATGTCATCTTTTTCTATCTGGATAATCCTCATCTCCCTTTCCGCTGAAGAAACGGAGTCTGAGGCGTGGGCACCATTTTTTATTACATTATGGCCAAAATCTTTACGTACCGTCCCGGGAGCAGCATCCTCTGGATTGGTCTCTCCTAAAACCTTCCTAATTTTTTGGATAGCATTCTCTCCTTCGTAAGCTAAAGCCAGGCATTTCTCTGAGCCCTCTTTTTTTCTTTCCTCCTCGGTGGCTTTCTCGGGGTCCCGCCCGGTAATGAACTTTATGATCTTGTTAAATTCATGCTTGGCCTTGGGTACTTTGAGCTCCTCGGCTATTTTCTCTTCAATTCCTGGAGGAAGGTCGAAGTCAAGAGAATTCTCCAGGGAAGCCCGAATTTCCTTTATCAGCTTACTCTTCATTTTCTCAGCTAGCCTCGCCTTTATAGGCTCATAAAACTCTTCTGCCTGCTCGATCCCTATCTGAACGACTCGGGCCCCGATAATAAAAAGGCCGGTCTGAGAAAATCTATCTATTATGTTACCCACTCTGGAACTGAGCTCCTGAAAGCTGTCTGGCTTTATAAGAACCAGGGTTCTCTCAAGTTTTATCCCTTCCGGATAAGGGATGAGTCCTTTCAGAAGTCCTCCATCACGCTCAGAATAGCCAGCCCAAATCCGCAGTTCTTTCTTTATCTCCTCTTTGTCAGTACCAATAAACACCGCCGGTTCAAAGTACGTTATCTTACCATCTTCTTCAACGTAGTCTCCATAGGTTCCCCGGATGGTCTCTCCCACTGAAACTTTAGTAATGTGCCCCACTACCCGCTTTACCTCCTCAATGGCATCTTCCCCTTCAAAGAGAAGAAGCATCATTCGGGGAGGAAAGCCGTTCTTCCGGGGAAGACAGTTGGTGAACAGATACTTTCTGATTTCCTCAAAGAGCTTTTTCTCATTTTGATTTTTCAGGGGGCGGGAGAGCACCGCTTCAGCACACTCTTCTACGAGCTTCCGGCTGGGGGCAAGCATCCTGGCCGCAACCAGATTGAGCCTTCCCCAGGAGAGGAGGCGATTAATTACCCCTCCCGTGCGGGACTTACGGATGGTGTAGGGATCTATAAGGACGTAGGCAAGCTCTTTGGCCATCTTCACTCCTTTTTTACTATACTAAAAAAATTGTCTGCGTCAAGCAAAAAATAGGTTTTTGGTTGACTTTTCAGGTACTTTCGCATAAAATTTTTTTTAACGAACACTATGATCTGTCCTAGATGCAAAACACCTATGCGGGAGAAAAAGAGAGCTTACCACAAGAAAAGAAAGTGGGTCTGTCCGCAATGTGGCAAGGTGATAATGCAGATTCAAAAAAGGATGGACTCAATCGATAGGAGTTAGCCAAAATTATGAGATTTGGATTCCAAATCTCAATATCAGGAGGATTCTCCCGGGTGGTTGCCCGGGCTACCCATCTCGGATGTGAGACCATACAGATCTTCTCGGGCAATCCCCGGGGATGGAAAAATAAGCCGTTATCTTCAGCCGAGACGGCAAAATTTAAGGAAGGGGTAAAGAAAGAAAAAATCAATCCAGTTTTTGTGCACATGCCCTATCTTCCCAATATAGCCTCGCCCAGGGAAAATCTATATTTTAAATCAATTAAAAGTTTACAGGAAGATCTGGTGAGGACAGAAAAGTTAGGGGCTACCTACCTTGTCCTTCATCTGGGAAGTAGAATCAATGATTCTAAAACTCCTCTTTCCTCACGCATTGACCGACACTGGCACATAGGAGACGGATATATCGGCAGGGAAGGTTTTCGAAGAATCATTAATCATCCAGAGCTTTCTCATCTTCCAGTAATCCTGGAGACTCCTCGCAAGAGTGATGAGGATGATCTAAAAAATATGTCGGTAGTAAGGGACCTTGTGGAACCAGCTCTTTCTAACTGATTGAATAGATGAATTGCTCACAGTTTTTTAAACAACTCCAGGAATTTGCTGGCTATTTTCTCAGATGAGTTTTTCTGCGCATATTCCTCTGCCGCTTTTCTGCAAATCTGATACCTCTCATCTTTTTTGAATATACTACGCAGATTTTCCTACCTATCCTATCTTGTTCCAAAACTTCTTTTCTTATCCTTACTTTCTTTTTCAAATGTTCAAAACCGGAGACCCGTTGAGCAGCACTAAATGTCAACAAGAGCAAGGGGTATTCCTCGTTTATGTCCAAAAGTGTCGGCACTGTGTCCAGCATATTTCTCCATTTCTGTCCGAATACGAATATTATTTTCTTATCCGGAGATAATGAGAGTTTTCTCCTCTCTTTCTTTTGATCAAAATCTGGCCAGACTTTGCAGGGAAAAGGTATAATGTGGATTTTATCCTCAGGATATACTTCCTTCAATAAATCCTTGTATCTGTAAACATCCTCCTTTCTCTTCGGCTACAACCTTTCACCTCTTGACGTTCTCCCCTTCCTGGCTTCGACCGAAGACTCAAGGCTAAACTGGGAGAGCCGGGAAAGGCGGGCTCAATTTCGCTTTCCTTCGACAAAGACGAAAACTTATAGCTCTTTTCTTCCTCTAGGCTAAAGAAAAAAACATATATAACATAGAACTATATAGGGTTTTAGACATTTTTGTAGGATCGAGGGGGTTGACAATCTATTCTTTTCGATTACAATGAATACAATAGAGGGTAACAATGAGAATAACAATCAGAGGTAAAACCTATAGCGTTAGCAAAGAAGAGGTAGAGGAGAAACTGAGAGCCGTTGAGCCAGAAGAAGAAAGAAGAGCTAGATACTTTGTAGAAATTAGAGGAAAAGAATTTCCTATTAAGCAAGTATTAAACCAAACCTTAAATCTTCCTAAGCTCGCATTTACTAGCCAAGATGCATTTATTGTTTTGGAGAAATTGGGCTTTGAAATAGTTAAGAGAAACTAATCCCATATTGCACTAAAGCAGTGGCTTTTTGATAAACTGGATAGTAGTTTATAAGCTAGACTACTTTTGCAGTCTTTTGCCTTAACGGATTTGTTGAATTAATTCAGAGTATCCTATAATATTTACACTTTAGCAAATAACAATTTAGTCTTTTCTATCGGTAAATCTCATTTATTCAACATTTACATCTTTGTTCATTGACAAAAGTCCGTATAAGTGGTATAATTCTACCAAAAACAAAAGAGGTAGAATTATGTCTAAAAGAACATCTTCTCGGGGAATGGCAGTAAAGTTCAAAGGAGATTCATACACTAAGTATGGATTCTTTCCTCTTCTCGCTTGGTATATGATGGAAATACTTTCTCTACCCTCTTACTTTACTATTCTTACGGTAAAGAAGAAAAGAAATCGCAAAAATCCCATCAAGCGCAGAAAACCTCAATACGACGCCTCTCAAATGTGTCTGGGAATTATCAGTATTGTTCTACTAGGAATACCCAATTTGAGAAAAAAATAATGATCTTCTCTCTACAGAAACAAAGATTGCTAACCTTATAGGATTGACAAAATTTTTTGATCAATCTACAACTCATCTTTTCCCGAACGAGTTCGACAAGTGGCATGTGGATCAGTTAGATAGAATTAATCAGGAGCTTCTTATCCATTATGAGGAAGCTATACATCAGGATCCGTTAGTTATCGATATAGATGCTACCACTCGTTCCTTGGAGTCTCGCAAAAGAGAGAGCAGTAATGGGATACAACAGAAAAAATAGAGGTAAACCCTGTTATCGATGGACAGTAGCTTTTGTAAAAGGAGAAGCAGTATATCAGAAGCTCTCCAGTGGCGATACCTCCTGTAAAGCTCCTTTTGAGCCTACTGTATGTAAAGTCAAAGAAAGACTAGGAGAAAAAGAAATAGCCATTGTCAGAGTAGATGGTGGCTATGTATCAGGAAAGCATCTTGCTTTTGCCAAAAATAAGGATATCCAGGTCGTAACCGTAGTTTCCTGTAAATGGATTATCTCTCAAGGAATAGATCTCAAAGAGCACAAGTGGATTTTCTATGATAAGGATACCCATATATATGATCTGGGAGAAATGGTTCCTTTTTCCACTGCTCCTTGTCAATTTAGAACCATCTTGATTAGGAAAAAACAGCACCCTTTTCCTAACAAGAAAAGAAAGAAGGCAAAAACTATCTATTATGGGATCATTGAGAACCTAAAGGTAAGGCTCTCTCCCCAAGATCTATTTAGGTTTTATCAGCAGCGCCAGACCATAGAGAACTTTTTCAAGGAGTCTAAGCAAAGCTTTAGTTCGGGCAGGATGCCTTCTCAGAGGTTCCGAGGTAATGAGGCATATCTTCAGCTCGTAACAACTGCTTGCAATTGCTTTCAGTGGTTTAAAAAAATTTCTGCCACCAGAGTGGTCCCATTTTTCTCTGGACAGGTTTCGAGCTAAAGTAATTAACCACGCGGGAGAAATTCACCTCAAAGACGGAACGTGGCATCTTACTCTTAATGAAACATATCCTTATCAGAGAAAGATCCTTAGATTAGTAGAGAGATTAAACAAGAAACAAAATGGACTCTTGAAGGATAAGAGTTTGTCATTACTCCACAAACATGAACTTCGCTGAAAAAAATAAAATTTTAAAAGTCCCATTAAATACTGACTTGATAGAGCTTTGCTAACTAGTTCAACAAATCCGTTAAGAGAGTTTTTATTCTCCAACCTGTGAGCAAGGAAGAGATTGCATTCTCGCCGCACTGAGATGCATCTCGATGCACTTCAGTGCGGTAGAGGGTGATACTTTTGGCCGGATTTACTCACAGGTTGCCGGCAAGAAATGTCACCCTCTTTTTTTTGAAAGGATACCACGTATGAGGATAGTTGGTCTTCTGTGTCTTAATCTCCTTTTTATATATTACAAAGGGGCCTATGGGAATATCAGGGACATGGCATGGGGCCTCCGCGGATAATTCTGTGCCCTGACGGTCTGGTCCGTAGGCTCCTTTGTTTACTTAAGGAAAAATAAGTATTTATAAGAAAATTAGAGAAGCTAAAAATAAGGCCAGAGGGAGGTGAAAAGCAAGCAGGTCGTTAGCTCTGTGGTATTTAGGGGGGGCGCGGTTGAGTGCGATTGTAATAAAATCCAAGGATAAAGCAAAAGGAGTGGTTATGACCAGTAAAGAAAGAGTTTTAAAAGCTCTTGACCATAAAGAGCCTGATAGAGTCCCTATAGATGTAGGTGGCATGAGATCAACTGGAATAGAGGCAACTGCTTATAAGAGGTTGAGAGAATACTTAAGTATCAATGATCGTCCTATAAAATTATACGATGTATGGCAGCAGTTAGCTTGGACTGAGGAAGATATTTTGGAGTATTTTCATGCGGACGTAAGATCTATTGAACGGATATACTCAGCATGGTGGGATCCAGAAATAAAATTAGATAAGTGGAAGGGGGGCCAGCTAACCGATGGGACCAAAGCGTTAGTCCCTAAGGGATTTAGCCCTGTTAAGGAAGGTAAATTTTATGTGATAAAAAACAAAAAAGGAGAAATAGTGGCAAAAAGAAGTGAGAATGGTTTATACTATGATCAAGTTGGGGTGTATCATCCTCTCAGAAAAGCTAAAAATACTGCTGAGTTAAAAAAACAATACAAGGACCTATTCCCTGAGGGACAGGATATCACATCTGAAGAACAAGATTATTTAAGAGCTCAATCAAATAAGTTAAGGAGAAATACAGATTATGCTTTGTTGGCCTGGTTTGGTGGCAGCATATTCGAAATGGGGCAATATCTTAGGGGATATGCCCAATGGTATCTTGATATAGGAGGAGATGAAGGGGAAGGAATGGCCTCATGTTTACTCAACCTGCTTCTTGAGGATTATTTAAAGGCTTTAGATACATTTATAGATACAATTGGAGGTAATGCAGAAATAATTGGTTTTGGTGGTGATGATCTTGGAATGCAAACAGGTCCCCAAATTTCACCTGCTACCTATCAGAAGCTTTTTAAACCTAGACACAAGAAGATGTGGGACTTTGTTAAGAAAAATAGTAGCTATAAGATCTTCCTTCATAGCTGCGGATCAATAGCCAAGCTTTTACCTGATATTATTGAAGCAGGAGTTGATATAATAAATCCTGTACACATTAATGCTAAGGATATGCAACCAGAGAAATTGAAGAGGGAATTTGGCAGGGATGTAGTTTTCTGGGGAGGAGGTTGTGATACCCAGAAAGTTCTGCCAAAAGGGAGTTTAAATGACATAGAAGAGGAGATAAAGAAAAACCTCTCTTTACTTGCACCTGGAGGAGGATTTGTCTTCACACCAGTTCATAACGTTCAACCGGATGTTTCCCCAGAGAAAATTGTTAAACTCTATGAAAGTGCTTATAAGTACGGCAAACAGGTTTATTCAGTGAACCATTGAGCTTGAAGAAATAAATGTTCCAGTAGATGACTGGTCATATCTCATCTTTCTAAAGAGTGTAGCAAAAGAAGCAGGCTACGGCTTTTCTTACCATTCATCTCTGGTAGCTACACTCTAAAGTGGTAGCATCTTTCTTGAGTAGAGTAGATCTTTGACGGAAGAGCTAAAAAATAGGGCCGGGGGAGGTGAGAGATTAAGAAAATAAATAGGCCCATTAGCTTGGGAAAGGAAGGCTTTCCAAGAAAGAAAGTGTGGAAAAATTATTTTCTCTTTTGGGAGCTTTCCACAAAAAATGAACGATGTCTAATGAAAGGAGATGAGAAATGAGAGGATAAAGCTATTGAAGGACAAAATAGAGTAAAATCCTAGCAAAAGGAGGAAATAGAATGAGAAAAAAAATAGTAAGTATAATTATTTGCGGTTTGTTAGGTATTATGGGATTAAATGGTATTGCGTATGGTAAAAAAGTAGCTATCGAGTGGTGGGGAGAAATGACAGGATTTGAGGCCTTGGGAATTGAGAAGGCGGTAAAGGAGTTCAATGTTACTCACCCCAATATAAAGGTGGATTACACGGGACAACCTGACCTTGACAAAAAGGTCGTAGCTGCCGTTATGGCTGGTAATCCACCTACAGTTGCTTCCGTTGGTGATAATCAGAATTTTCCGCAATTTGTTGCAGGAGGGCTCTATGCACCATTAGATGAGTTTTTGGACGAGGTAGGAATAAACTTCCAAGGCTACTGGCAACCATGGACCACGAAAGCAGTAACTCTTAATGGAAAAACATATGCGCTTCCTTACACAGATTGGTCTTTAATATTAGTGTATAACAAAGATATGTTTAGAGAGGTAGGCCTAGATCCTTTAAGACCACCTCGCCTCATTGAGGATTTTGATCAAGCCCAGGAAAAACTGACGAAAAGAGATGCCGACGGAAATATTAAGCAAATAGGTCTTAGTTTTCGTGCGGCCTTCCCAGGATGGTTTTGCGCTTACTATTCTTATCTGTTCGGAGCTACACCTGAGACTCTATATGATAGTCAAGAAAAGCGTTTTTTGAAACCTAAAGAACTTTATCAAACTTGGGAATGGCTTCAATCTTATGCTAAGAAGTATGGAGCAAAAGATCTAGAAAGATTTGTGGGAGGCTTTGGAGACTGGGGAACTGCAGCAGAACCCTTTCTTTCAGGAAAAATGGCAATGACATGGAATGGGCCATGGATAGCGGATCATATTAGCCGTTTTGCGCCAAATATGAATTATGATGTGGCTAGTCTCCCAGCTGTAGAAAAGGTGGTCAAGAAAGGCCCCTTTGGAATAGTAGGAATTGATACATTTTCTATCCCTAAAGGAGCTAAGAATGTGCGTGAAGGCCTAGAGTTTATGAAGTGGTTTGCCAGCAAAAAGGGGCAGACATTTCTTAACGTTGGACCTGAAGGGTGTGGGAGATGCCCGACGGTGAGAGATTATGGTGGTATGGTTTTTGTAAGAGACTGCGTCACAAACCCGTACATCTATGATTTTATTAACATGTTTAACAGCCCGGCGGTGCAACCAATACCATTTGGTTCCCCTGCTGAGGCGGCTTATAATACTGAGTTCACGGCTGTACGTGACCCAGTGTTGAATTTAGAAATCTCTGCTAGAGAAGCTGTAGATGAAGCTATAAGCCGTGCTCAGAAGGTACTTGAGAAGCAAAAGACGTAGAAAGAAGTTACTTTAATGTTTTGGCTTGCCTGTTAAAAAAGCGTGAGAGCTGGTTACCTAAGAGCTGGGATAAGTTTCCCAGCTCTTAGAATATTGTACATTTTATGAAAATTTTATCGAAAAGTGGAGTTAAGGAGAAATTTTTTTGAATTACCGCAGAATTAACCAAGTAAAAAAAGCGTTAATAGTGTTTGCTTTTCTATCACCCTGGATCATAGGTTTTGTTATGTTTTTTGTCTATTCCATAGGTCAAGCCTTCTGGTTCTCTTTAACTAACTATAATTTTATGAATGAGCCACGGTGGATCGGGTTCTCCAATTACTTGAGCCTATTTTCTGATAAAGTCTTTAGGATCTCCCTCTGGAATACACTATATTTCATAGTTATTCTTGTACCTGGGACATTGTTCCTCGCGTTATTTTTTGCCATATTTGTTAATACAAAGACAAAAGTGGCCAGACTTGGTGGAATTTTCTATTTTCTGTCGTATATTGTTCCCTTTGCAGCAATTGGTCTTGTTTGGCGGTGGATGTTCAATTCTCAGTACGGAGTTATTAATTATTTACTTTCTCAAGTGGGGGTAGAAGGGCCACCTTGGTTAGCAAGTAGTTTTTGGATTAAACCGGCTATTATCATTGTGCAATTAACACTAATAGGACAATTTATGATTATTTTTCTGGCGGCGTTGCAGGGGATTCCGAAAGAATTGTACGAGGCAGCAGAATTAGATGGAGCGACCTCTTGGCAGAAGAGTATAAGTATAACAGTGCCGATGATATCTCCAGCTATATTGTTTAACTTGGTTACTCTTTTTATTATAATATCTCAGATTTTCGATATTCCATATATCATGACGTTAGTTTCAGGGGGTACTCAAACCCATGCAGGAGGGCCTGGTTGGTCAAGTACTACCTACACGATGTATATGTATTACAAGTTATTCTCTGAGTATGATGCAAGTGGTGCTTGCGCCATGGCTTTTATATCATTAATTCTTATTCTTTCAGTATCCATTGTAATGTTAAAATTGAGCAAAAGGTTTGTCCACTACACCACCTAAGTTTGAAAAAGGGGAATAAAAGTGTCTACTAAACGCATTAAAAAGGAAAAGAAGGGTCTCACATATGTCATAATACTTGTAACATCACTTATATTTGTTTTTCCTTTTTATTGGATGGTTTCTACTGCGCTGAAGTCAACAGGTAATGTTTATGTATTACCTCCTCAATGGATTCCAAATCCGGTGCAATTACACAACTTTGTTGATATTTATTCAATATTTCCCTTTTTTCTATACATTAGAAATAATGTTTATTCATGTACATTATCGGCGTTTGGACAAACGCTATGCAGTTCACTTGCTGCTTATGCTTTTACCCGGATCAGGTGGCCAGGAAGAAATATTTTTTTTATTGTTACAATAAGCACAATGATGATCCCTTTTGGGGTATTTGCGGTTCCTTGGTATATGCTCTATAGACAACTTGGGTTACTTGGAACTCTTGCTCCTTTATGGTTGCCATACTGGTTTCAACACCCGTATATAATTTTTTTATTAGCCGTCTTCTTCAGAAGTATACCAAATTCTCTTTCAGATGCTGCAAGAATAGATGGGTGCAGTCACTTTTGCATATATTTGAGAATTATATTACCATTATCTAAAAATGCGTTGCTGACAGCATTTTTACTACATTTTATTTTCATGTGGAAAAATCTTCTTGTACCTCTTATGTATATAAATAAAAGCGAGCTCTTTACACTAAGTATTGGCCTTCAAAATTTACTCGGGGGTACTATTAAACCATCCTCCGAACAACTAATGGCAGCATCACTCATTGCGAGTTTACCACTTGTTATACTCTTTATTATATTTAACAAGTACATAATGACAGGTATTGCCATTTCTTCATGGAAAAGTTAATATGTTTTGTAAGATAGAATCAGGAGAAGAACCTATTTAATGAGTTAGCAACAGCTTTTTAAAGAATAGAATAAATATATTGTTTCCTTCTAAAAGTAAGACATTCCCTGCTTTCCTCTGAACTAAAATTCCCATTTTATCAGTATCCTAAATTACAAATTGACGACACTTTGTTGTCTTTTTTATTTAATGTTAACAAACCGTTAAATAAGCCCGTGTCAAGCCATTGGATCAGAGACCTCTGAAAAATGTAGGGCTAATTTATCTAAAATGATGGATCTTCCTATTCGTTCTTTCTCAATTTTTCCTCCTTGTATTTGACAAAAACCTGCATCTAGTGTATATTTGAGGTAGATTTATATCTCAAAAAATGACCAAGGAGGAAATCTTAATGTTAGGGAAAACTGACCCTCAAGGAAATTTCTTCGACTCTTACATTGAAGAGTGCTATCTACCCAAAGAACATGAACTTCTCGAAATGCAGGAAAAGGTTGATTTTTCCTTTATCGAGAAAGAAACGGGAAGCCTTTATGCAAAAGAGAAAGGAAGAACTTCTTATCCTCCCGAGGTAATGTTCAAGATTCTCTTTTTAGAGTTTTACTATAATCTCTCTGATGTAGAGGTTGTAAAACAGCTAAAATTTAATGTTCTCTTTAGGTACTTTGTAGGATTAAAAGCTAAAGAGCCTATTCCCGACGATACCTCCCTGGTTGTCTTTAGAAAAAGATTAGGAGAAGAAAGGTTCGAGAGAATCTTCGATGAGTTCGTCAAACAATGTGAAGAAAAAGGCCTCTTAGAGGGAAAGCTCAAAGCCATAGATGCCACTCACATAATAGCTGATGTAGCTATTCCCAACACAGTGAATCTTCTAAAAGAGGGAAGAAAAAGAATCCTTAGACAACTACAGAAAGAGAAAAAAGAATTAGATGAATCTTTAAAGAGATATCTTCCGGAAGATGAACCTCCTCAAAAGTCAACCAAAGAGAAACTAGCAAAAGAGCTTGCCTTATCAAAAGAGCTCATAGAAGAAGTTCAGGGAAAATACTCTTCTAAGGTTGAAAGAATAACTGGCTTATTAGAGCAAGTAGTAGATCCTACAGGAGAAAGAAAGCTCGTTAGCTTTGTTGATCCCGATGCCAGATTTGGAAGAAAGAGTAAAGATAAGAAATTTGCTGGATACAAAGCTCATGTAGTAGAGGATGAATCTCAAATCGTCACCAGTGCTGAGACCCTCCCTGGAAATGAGAATGAAGGAAGCGAGGCTAATTTAGAGAGTATGCTTCAAAAAGAAGATAAAAAGGAGCTAAAGACAGAAGCTGTAGTATGTGATGCTCTTTATGATTCATTATCTAACCGGCTGAGTATAGAGAAAAGGAAAAAGAAGCACTATATTCCTGAAAAGAGAAAGAAGAAAAGGCTAAATGACTTTATCTACAGCGAGAAAGAAGACAAACTTATCTGTCCCAAAGGATACTCTTCCGTAGGAAAAACCCGACAGGAAGATGGTTATCTCTACTACTTTTCTTCTGACTCTTGCAGGAGTTGTGATAGAAGAAAAGAGTGTTCTCTTAACAAGGATAGAGCAAGGATATATGTAGGTGATAGCCATCTTCTCTATATCAAAGCTGATTCAGAAGAAAAGAGAAAAGCATTAAAGAAGCGCAAGAGAATAGAAGCAAAGTTTGGAGAAGCTAAAAGGCATCACCAAATGGCACGAGCAAGATATCGAGGTAGATGGAGAGTTGCCATCCAGGTGTTTATGACCTTTATTGTAATGAACTTGAAGAGAATGGTGAAGCTACTTAAAACAAAGAAAACGGTAGCGAAACTAGCCTTCTCTTCGGGGTAAATGAGTCAAAGAGCGGTAGATTTCCCCCCAAATAGGGAAAATCTAAAGGAGAATCAAGAAGAAATTACTCATCTTCTAACTATCTTCTCTAAAAAATTTCTGTTTGAGAACAAAATTTTAAAAAATAACCTAATTCTTCAGAGGTCTCTGATCAGGTAACCGAAGCAGGGGTCGTTGTGCCATTGAAAAGGTAACTTTTTGCCGCCACCTGAGGAGTCTGTTTTTTGGAGGGATTAGGTTCTCCTCCGCTTTCTTTCTCCTCATAGACTTTAAAGAGCCGGTGAATCTTTTCATCGATCCTTCTTTTAAGCTCAGCTGGGTTAAGCCTTTGGTAAAGCTCCCGTAGTTCCTTCTTAGTCTCCCCAGGAATCTTTTCTGATTCCATGAGCCTTTGATAGGGGGTCCTCGGAGTATCGTACCTTCGGTGAACTTTTCCTTTGTCCCGGATCTTTTCTTTGAGCTTCATTACTGGCTGAAAGAAATTCTTGTAGAGTCGGAGCTCGTTTCGGTAAAGGCTATTGATCAGGACCAGCTCTTTCTCAGTATCATATCTTAGATGTCCAATCACACTCCTGACGTGGGTAGAGTTCTTCTGTTCCACAAAATTGTTGTAATTCTTCTGGTAGGGTCTTGATTGGGAGAACTCGATCCCTTCTGCCTCACAATATCTGAGGAGATGCCAGTTGATGAAACTCTTATCGTTATCAGGGTGGACATGGACCCAACAGAAAGGAGATCTTTCTCGGATTCTTTCTAGAGCATGAAAGCTCGCCTCCTGTCCGCTTCCGAGGACTACCTCTCCTTCCCACCAGCCAAAAGCAATCTCCGCCACACTTACGGTATTCCCGTAGAGCCCCGAAGCTGACTGGCCACAGTGTTCCACTAAATCCACCTGGAGCTGCCCGGGCAGGGCTCGATCCCAGCCTCCTGCTTTGACCGGGATCTTCTGGTAGATTAGGGGGTTCCTCTTCTGGCGGTACTTCTGGTTGAGGTGAAGAGCCTCTTTCTGGCGCCTTAAGGCCCGGTCAATGGTTCGGGGACTGATTCTTTTGAGTTTATCGGCGATCTCGTTAGGAATCATCAGCTCTTCTTGAACTCTGAGGCGATCTACCTCGGTTCTAAGGACAGGCGCTAGTCTTTGCCCACAAGGATAATCAAAGATCTCCCAGGTCTTGGCGAGGGCAGCTTTGACCTGGCCATCGTAGACTACCTCCTTTCCTCCTCTTTTTTTGGCTGCTAAGGAGATTGAAGATCTAATCTTTCTCGTTGCATACTTTCTATTCTGGCCAGTATTACTGCAATACTCATCCAGAATCGCTGACTTCTCCTTTCGACACTTTGCCATGAAGTACTTATTCTATAGCACCTTCAGGTACTGGTTTCTTGCATTCATATCCATTTTCTCCTTCTCCCCAGTTAATTATTACTTAACTGGGGATTAGTGTACCATATTTTCGGTTACATTTCATATGGCAGAACCAGTTACCCTTCGGTTGCATTTTATATGACTTAACGCGTTTGTTGACTTTTGAGGTACTTTCGCATAAAATTTTTTTTAACGAACACTATGATCTGTCCTAGATGCAAAACACCTATGCGGGAGAAAAAGAGAGCTTACCACAAGAAAAGAAAGTGGGTCTGTCCGCAATGTGGCAAGGTGATAATGCAGATTCAAAAAAGGATGGACTCAATCGATAGGAGTTAGCCAAAATTATGAGATTTGGATTCCAAATCTCAATATCAGGAGGATTCTCCCGGGTGGTTGCCCGGGCTACCCATCTCGGATGTGAGACCATACAGATCTTCTCGGGCAATCCCCGGGGATGGAAAAATAAGCCGTTATCTTCAGCCGAGACGGCAAAATTTAAGGAAGGGGTAAAGAAAGAAAAAATCAATCCAGTTTTTGTGCACATGCCCTATCTTCCCAATATCGCCTCGCCCAGGGAAAATCTATATTTTAAATCAATTAAAAGTCTACAGGAAGATCTGGTGAGGACAGAAAAGTTAGGGGCTACCTACCTGGTCCTTCATCTCGGAAGTAGAATCACATCCAGTGAAACTAAGGCCATGGGAAGAATTACTCAGGCCGTAAATCACGCCTTAGCTCAAGTTAAAAATAGGGTTATTGTTCTTCTCGAGAACACAGCCGGTCAGGGGACAGCGATTGGATACAGCTTTTCTCAAATCAAGGAGCTCCTTAATGGCATCGATAATAAAAACCGAGTTGGAGTATGTTTAGATACTGCTCATGCCTTTGAAGCCGGCTATGATTTATCAGAAAAAGAGGGGTTGGAAAAGGCGATAGAGGAGTTTGACCGGTTAATCGGTCTAGAAAAACTCTACCTCCTTCACCTCAATGATTCTAAAACTCCTCTTTCCTCACGCATTGACCGACACTGGCACATAGGAGACGGATATATCGGCAGGGAAGGTTTTCGAAGAATCATTAATCATCCAGAGCTTTCTCATCTTCCAGCAATCCTGGAGACTCCTCGCAAGAGTGATGAGGATGACCTCAAAAATATCTCGGTAGTAAGAGACCTGGTGGAGCAATCTGAACGTGACTAAACGACTTGGTCATGGCGGCCCCGTGCTCGGTGTTTTTCCAACGTTGCCGCTGGGTTCTACTTATGTCTTTATACTGTAGCGCGTATGGGCGACATATAGGTTGAGAGAAGAGCTAAAAGTCTGGAACGTATAGACTCGCCTTCATCGCGGCTGCCTTATGGAAAACACACTCGCCGGGCAGCAGAAAAAACAGGATTTTTCAGGAAATTGGAGATCTCCTCCGATTGACAGCAAGGGTAGATTATCCTAAAATAACTTAATGAGCTTCAGATAGTCTGTGAGAGAAATAATCACCAGACTTTTTAAATAGAGTGTTGACTCTATTGACCAAAGGGAGGTGGCAGGAATTGTCAGCAATGCTCGGCTGTGAAAGGCCGGATCATCTGTTCCGGAGATATTCTGGTAACCCCATACTTACCCGGTCACTTTGGTCTTATCCGGTAAATACGGTGTTTAACCCGGGGGCCACCCAATTCCAGGGTGAGACGGTACTACTCGTTCGCGCTGAGGATATGAGAGGTTTCTCGCACCTCACCCTGGCTAAAAGTAAGGATGGTAAAACAAACTGGCGCATCTCTTCCCGCCCCACTCTGAAACCAGATAGTAGCTTGGGGGAAGAGCAATACGGTCTTGAGGATCCTCGAATTGTTTGGCTGAAGGAAAAAGAGGCCTACGCTATTACTTATGTTAGCTTTTCATCGGGAGCCCCTCTGGTTTCCTTGATGACGACCGAAGACTTTGAAACATTTCATCGAATGGGCCCTTTGTTGCCACCGGCGGATAAAGATGCTTCTTTGTTTCCCCATCGTTTTAAGGGTCGATTTGCCCTGATTCATCGACCCGTCATCAGGGGAGAGGCTCACATATGGATTTGTTTTTCCCCTGATTTAAAGCACTGGGGAGATCATCAAGTGGTTATTCCAACCAGAGCAAGATGGTGGGACTGCCACCGAGTGGGATTGGGGGCACCCCCGATCGAAACCCCCGAAGGTTGGCTGCTTATTTACCATGGAGTTAGAGTAGCTGCCTCCGGTAGTATTTATCGGGTTGGTCTGGCTTTACTGGATCTGGATGAACCAGGGAAGGTAATTTTTCGTAGTGATCAATGGATTTTAAGTCCCACTGCCCCGTACGAGCAGACCGGCGATGTACCAGGGGTTGTTTTTCCCACTGGGGCGGTTGTAGACCGGGACACCAATGAACTCCGTCTCTATTATGGGGCGGCCGATACCACAGTTGGCCTAGCTACGGCTGATCTGGGGGAACTCATCCAATCTGTTAAGCGGGGTGTAGAAAGACAGCCATCTGATAGGGGGTAGCCGAAATCATGAGATTTGGATTCCAGATCTCAATATCAGGAGGATTCTCTCAAGTCGTAGTCCGGGCTAATAGGGCTTTCCCATCTTCCCGCACTCCTGGAGACTCCTCGCCAGAATGATGAGGATGATCTCAAAAATATCTCGGTAGCGAGAGGTCTGGTGGAGCCAATCCGTCGCGGTCCGGTCTCCAGCTTACCACGGGAGAAGATAACTAGAACCAGGATAAAAGAGCCCTGGGAGACACATCAAATCTGTCCTCAAGAAACTCCATCGAGGAGAGGAAGCCGCCTACCAGCCACGAGAGATTCTGCAAGATGAAGATGTTTCTTGGCTTGAACTGCGTAGGAGTATTTCCTGGCATATTCTCTACTTAGTCTTTGCGCTTCTTTCCTCAACTCCGGGTGTAAAGTAAACCTCTGTATTGTCTCTGCCAATTCTTCCAAAGTCTCGCTTGCTGGGAGTCCAGAGAGCTCCAAAGTCTCTCCAATACCTTCTATTTTTCGACCGACTACACAGGCACCGGCTCCTTGAGCATGGGCCATTCTCCCCGATTGAGTAGCATTATGACACCAGAAAACGCTAAAATCTAAAGCTCTGAAGACCAAAGGAAGGAATGCTTCAGGGATATGATTCTCGAAAAATAAATTCTCCTGCCCGTTGTGTATGGACTCGAGTCTTTCCAACAAAGATATCTTGGTTTTCTCTATTCTTTTATCTTTCCTGCGTTGAATTCTTCCAAAAACAAGAGCGACTACTCTATGGTGGGGGAGTTTTTCTTGAACAAGCCGGCGAAGCTGGTAGAGATCCGAAAAAGCTTTCTCAACGGTAATAAACCCGATATTCCCCAAAAGAACTGTCTTAGGGGAAAAGAAAAAAGAATGGTACTTTTTAAGATCCCTCTTTTTTTGAGAGGGTATATCGGCCTGATCAATGAGATATCCAATTAACTTTTCTCTCGCTTCCGTTTGGCTAACTAGAGGATGAAGATAAACTCCGTGACGAATCACTACCACTTTCTTCCTATATTTGGAAAAAGCTCTGGTTAGTGCCTGATGGGCTCCTCTGGTAAATACTGTGCAGGCATCCAATGAAGGTAGCGCCTTCTCCAGAAGATCTATCTCTTTTTCTTCCATACCCCAGTCGGTCTCAGGGGATTGAAAATGGATAGTATGAAAACTTGCTACTACCTTTTTGCCCTTTTTTTTCGCATCTTCCAGAAGCCTTAAGAAATGAAAAGGATCTTTTCCCCATATGCCAAAGGCATGTTGAAACCAAATTATTCTTCCCTTTAAAGAAGCCGGAGGAGTAGGATCTTTCAAAGAAAGCTCATAGAGAACCCGGTCCTTGAATTCATAAGGCTCTGGAAACCGAAAGAAATCATTTAACTTGAAGGAGATTACCCTATAGGCATCTAGAGGCATATGGGAGACCAAATACTTAGTATAAGTTCCTATCCCACACATTATGGGAGGAAAGGTAGAAATAAACTCAATCATAACTTTCAGCTTTTTCTAATTTATGGTACAGAAAATTACTCACAGTTTCCTGAACAACTCCAGGAATTTGCTGGCTATTTTCTCAGATGAGTTTTTCTCGGCATATTCCTTTGCCGCTTTTCTACAGATCTGATATCTCTCATCTTTTTCGAATATGCTACGCAGATTTTCCTTGAATTCTTCTAGATTCCTGTATTTTAAAACTTCTCTACCTATAAGTTCAAAGAAGTTCGAGTCTCTGGCAACAATTGGACATCCACATCCCAGTATGAGGTGAGCAGTGCTTGAAAGAACAGCTCCCTCAGCCGAATGTTTTCCAAATATCGTTGCATCAGCAGCATGAAGATACCTACCTATCCTGTCTTGTTCCAAAACTTCTTTTCTTATCCTTACTTTCCTTTCCAAATGTTCAAAACCAGCGACCCGCTGAGCAGCGCTAAATATCAACAAGAGCAGGGGATATTCCTCGCTTATATCCAAAAGTGCCGGCACCAGCTCCAGCATATTCCTCCATTTCTGTCCGAATACGAATATTATTTTCTTATCCAGAGATAATGAGAGTTTTCTCCTCTCTTTCTCTTGATCAGAATCTGGCCAGACTTTGCAGGGAAAAGGTATAATGTGGATTTTATCCTCAGGATATACCCCCTTCAAGAAATTCTTATATCTATAATCGAAACATACGATAGCATCCCAATCAAATTGATAAAAGGAAGGGTCATCTCTTAGTTTATTAGTATGAACAACAAGCACTGTCTTTGCCTTCCTTTTTATAGACGGAAAAATCATGGCCAGCTTGTCCCGGGGGAGCATACCTAAATCCTGAGCCACAAAGAGATCATAGTCCTCTCTCAGGAAGGGTAGGGGATTCAGGTAATTTGATCTCGCAGGAGTTCCAAAGCATCTTATCACATATTCCTCATCGGTTCCAATAAGAGCATATCCGTGAAAGTCTCCCTCCAGAAAGGAAAACACTCTTAATTCATTTCCCATCTTCACCCACTCTCTGCCCACCAATTCTCCGTGAATAGCCACGCCAGAGGTTTCGTTCCAGGCAGACATCATACCTATCTTCATAGTCTATCACCCCCGAATATTTTTCTCCATACTTACCACAGCAATAACAGTGTCGGATATCATGACGGTGAATTCAAGACTTCAATAGTTTCTCGAAAAGCTCTATGAACCTTCTTCCTATCTCGTAACTTGAATTTCTTCTCGCAAACTCCCCAGCTTTTCTCAAGGTCATTTTCACCCCTTTTTTCCCCTCAAATACCTCCTTAAGCGAGCTGGAAAACTGCTCGTATCCGTATTTTATGATCTCCTCGCCAAAATTTTCCACGAAATTTGTACCATTAGCTAATATAGGGCACCCAGAACCAAGGCAGGTATAAATAGTTGAAGAAACCACAGTATCTTCGGTGAACTTCTTATGAAGAATAAGAGCGTCTGATGCATGAAGATAATTATAAAGCAGTCTCATTGAAATCGGGCCCTTCCTGAGCTCGATAAAATCGTACCTCTTCCGAGCTACCTCAAAGAGATCATACCAGTCTTGAACCTGGGTTAAGGTGAGAAGCATAAGGGGATATCTCTGGGAGAGACGCTCTAGCTCGGGAAGGAGGTGAAGATGACGAAAGACCCCCAGACCATAGTTGAATACTATTCTCTTGTTCAGAGGAAGACCAAGAGCTTTCCTCGTTTTCTCCTGGTTGCCCTTTTCTAAAGGGTGACAGGGGTAAGGAATTATATGAATTCTTTCTTGAGGAAAGATACGCTTAAGGAATCTGTCTCGATACCTTTCATCAAAACATACCACCCCATCAAATTCAAATTCATAGAAACTTCGATTTTCTGGGGCTTTACCTTCATGAATCACTAGAACTGTTTTGGCAGTTTTCTTTATCTTCGGAAATATTGAGATAAGGAGCTCCATGGGCATTCTTTCAAGATTCTGAACAACAAAAACATCAAAATCCTCAAGGAAAGGATTTCTATCAAATGAACGTGTATCTTTGAAGGTTTCTCTTTCTCTGATATGAAATCTGTAACAGCGGACTACATATGATTCATCCTGGTCAGTTAGAGGTGTAGTCTCTTCTCTGGGGGCGAGGATCTTAACGTTGTGACCCATCTCAACCCATGTTCTACCTACCAATTCTGTATGCATGGAAACCCCGCAGGAGGTATTCCATCTGGACATCATTCCTATTTTCATCCTGGGTTCCTCGGTGATCCCACCTATCAGTACTAACCCGACCCCAGACTGAAGGCTGTTAAAGATCAAATCCTACCGTTAACAAAAGCCGTTTTAGCACAAAATTTGGCGGAGCATGACAATAAAGTAGGTTCCACCTGTCTTGGACATTGCTGTTACGAGTTCAGCTTCACTTAACATTCCCGTCATTGCTAGGAGTCCAGCTAAAAGATAAGAGAGAATAGCCGCAGGGCCAGCCAGAGCATGAGCAATCCCGGCCAAGATAAACAGCCCCGAACTGATCGTAGCATCTTCTCATCACTTATTTCTTGTGACATCCCGTCTAATTCAATTATATACGAAATTCGCTTTTTGTTCAAGGTCGCCTCATTGACATCCAGATTCTTCAGTATAAAATGACTTAGCGGTTGTAACCTGATCGAATGAAATTAAAAGGGGGAATTTATGGAGCTAGATTTTATTCTTTCCAAAGAGAAGGGTTGAAGAACTCCGTAGAGGTCTCTTTAAGAGTGGTGAAAGGAGGCTAAGGTGAAGTCAAAACATGAAGAGCTTTCATTTGAGCGATTAAAGAGAAGCTACGACCTAAAGGGATTTACCTGTGAGACTACAGAAACGGTACCCCAAATAAAGGGTATGATCGGACAGGATCGTGCCATCAGGGCCATTGAATTTGGCCTAAATATCGACAGTCCGGGTTATAACATCTACGTGGCTGGTCTGAGTGATACCGGAAGGACAAGCACGGTAGAAAGAATCTTGAGGGAACTGGCCGCCAAAAAAGAGCCACCGAATGATTGGTGTTACTTACATAACTTCCAGGATCCTGACCAACCCAGAAGTATTGGTCTTCCTCCAGACAAAGGAAGAGAGTGGCAGAAAGAGATGAAGGATTTGATTGAGAGCCTGCGGACAGAGATACCCAAGACCTTGTGACAGGAGCGGAATAGCAGCCGTTATGGAATATGGCAGCAGACTCGCGGCAGATCAGGAGAAGCTTTCTCTCCAGTTCGGGAAAATTGCTAACCTCTTAAGGGAGGCAAATTTCTGGGCCAAAGCTGAAAAAAGCAGGTACGTCACCAGAAAATATGTAGAAAAGGCTCTGGAGGAAAAAGAATACCGCAGTAATCTCATGGAAAAAAAGATCCAGGAGATGATTGAGCGAGGTACCATTTACGTCGACACTGAAGGAGAAAAGGTCGGTCAGGTAAATGCCCTTTCGGTCTATGCTTATGGGGAATTCTCCTTCGGCAAGCCTTCCAGAATAACCGCTCAGACTTTCATGGGAAACAAGGGAGTCATAAATATCGAGCGTGAGGCCAAGCTGAGTGGAAAGACCCACGACAAGGGGGTACTTTATCCTCTCCGGCTACTTAGGAGGAAAATATGGTGGCAATATTCCCTTGTCGCTGTCGGCAACTCTGACCTTCGAGCAGAGTTACTCGTTCGTGGAGGGAGACAGTGCCTCCTCGACCGAGCTCTTTGCTATACTTTCGAGCTTGTCTGAGCTGCCCATTAAGCAGGGTATAGCCGTTACCGGATCGGTAAATCAGTGGGGTGAGATCCAGCCAATTGGGGGAGTGAACCAGAAGATAGAAGGCTTTTTCGATAAGGGAATGGAGATCCTGACCAGCGCTGAAGCTGGTGAGAGAGGTAAGGATGGATCTTTCCCTGAAAATACGGTTAACGGTAGAGTCCAAAATAAACTTAAGTATCTGATGAAGGAGCAAGCGAGGCTAAAAAAGGAAGCTGAAGCAGAGGCTGAATGACCAACGTTATCTTCCTTGACCCGGCGTTTCAGCTCCCTACCTGGGCAAAGATTATCTGATTTCTCACCCATCGTGTCCTCTCTCCCCTTGTCCTCTCCCAGTTTTGCGCTATTCTTTTTCTGGGCCATTACTTCCTTCTTTCCCATAAGGTCTTTCGTTTTTTCCCCTATCCAGGAGGAATAACGGCCTTTTTGTCAAGATCACAAGAAAATACAGAAGTTACAGGGTATAATCTAAAATTCCTATGAGAAAAAGTAGCAACCTAACCAGATTAAAAGCTTACCTGCTAAGGCACAAGAGAAACTTAATATTAGCAGTTTTTTTCTCCGCAGGTACCAATTTGCTTGCCCTTTTAATCCCTTATGTATTACGCTACACCATAGATGGTTTGAAGACGGTGATGAATAAAGAGACGTTACTCCTATATGCCGTGCTAATAGTGTCCATTTCAATTATGGCAGGATTCTTTCAATTTCTAATGACTCGCAGACTAATGGGAGTTGCCTTCCAGATTGAATATGAATTGCGCAATGATTTATTTAGTCATTTACAAAAGCTATCTTTATCCTACTTCCACAAGACAAAAACGGGAGATATTATGGCGCGCGCTACCAATGATTTAAAAGCAGTGCGAATGCTTGTAGGCCCGGGTATTCGTAATTTACTAAATACAATAATTATGGGCTCGGCGGCTATTATTTTAATGCTGATCATTGATTACAAATTAACTCTCTATTCGTTAATACCGCTACCGGTTTTAACTATAGCCGTTACCATTTTCAGCTCCAGAATATTCTATCGGTTCCAAAAAGTGCAGGAACAATTCTCCAGTATCAGCGTAGGCGTGCAAGAAAATTTAACCGGGATCCGGGTAGTAAAAGCATATGTTCAGGAAGGGAACGAGAAAAGAAAATTCAAGCAATTGAATCAGGACTATATGGACAAAAATATCTCCCTGGTAAAGATTTGGGGACTGTTCTTTCCCTTTATTATGCTTATTGCCGGAATAGGAATGGTAATTGTTTTATGGCTTGGCGGCCGGCTAGTCATGGCGGGCAAGATTAGTCTGGGACAATTCGTACAATTCAATGGATACTTAATGATGCTCACCTGGCCTATGATGGCTCTGGGTTGGGCAATTAATTTGGTACAAAGAGGTTCTGCCTCAATGGGCAGGCTCATAGAAATACTGGATCAAGCACCGGAAATTAAAGATAGTGAGTATCTGGAGGATATTCGTACTCTTGAAGGGGAAATCGAGTTTAAAAACGTGAGTTTTGCCTATAATAAGAAAGTGATATTGAAGAATATTGATTTGAAGATACCTAAAGGTATAACTATTGGTATTATAGGCCCCACTGGATCGGGTAAAAGCACCCTGGTCAACTTAATTCCCCGATTACTGGAAGTAAGGGAAGGCTCTCTTACTATTGATGGTATGGAGATCAAAAGTATACCCCTTAAAATATTACGTAAAAATATTGGTTATGTTCCTCAGGAAACTTTTCTTTTCTCAGAAAGTCTTAAGGAGAATATCATCTATGGGTTAGAGGGTTTTGATGAGGCAAAACTAAGACGGGCCGTCAGTATCTCAGCGCTGAGTGACGAGATTGAAAGGTTTTCTCAAAGATATGAAACACCGGTGGGTGAGAGAGGAGTAACTCTTTCTGGCGGTCAAAAACAAAGAACCGCTCTTTCCAGAGCCATTATTCGTGAGCCCAAGATTCTCATTCTTGATGATGCCTTCTCCAGCGTGGATGTCCATACTGAGGAGAAAATCCTGAAACAATTACGTAAATTCCGGAAAAGACGAACCTGTATTCTAGTATCGCATCGAACATCCACTATCGAAGATGCTGATTGGATAGTAGTACTTAAGGACGGTCGAATTGTAGAACAAGGTACTCATGAAGAGCTTGTAGCCAGAAGCGGTATCTATACTGATATATGGCTACAGCAACAGCTAAGGAAAGAGCTAGAAAAAATAGCTTAAGGGATTAATCTATGAATCAATATCAGGCAGAAGAAGAAGTACTAGGAAAAGCATATGATAGTCGATTAATGCGTCGATTGATCAGGTACCTGGCTCCTTACAAGTTATATGTGGCTGTATCTATCATTTTGCTTTTATTTATCTCGGTCTTACAACTGGCAGGACCGTATCTTACTAAAATTGCTATCGACCACTATATAGCTACCGAGGATGTCTCGGGCTTATCTCGGATCGCTCTCATATTCCTGGCTATCCTGGTAGTAGCCTTTTTCCTGCGCTATCTTCAGATTTATATTATGCAATTTGTCGGTCAGAGGGTAATGTTTGATATGAGAATGGAACTCTTTTCTCATCTACAAGAAATGTCACTTTCTTTCTTCGATAAAAATCCAGTAGGAAGACTTATAACCCGACTTACCAACGACGTAGAAGTTTTAAATGAAATGCTGACCTCCGGTATCATAGCTATATTTGGCGACATTTTCAGTCTCATAGGTATCGTCATAGTCATGTTATGGCTTGATTTCAAACTGGCCTTGGTAAGTTTTATGGTCCTACCTTTACTAATTTATGCCACCCTACTCTTCCGCCAAAAGGCGAGAGAATCTTATCGTGCTATTAGAACAAGAATAGCCCGCATTAATGCCTTCTTGCAAGAGAGTATCGTCGGTATGCCCATTATTCAGATATTCAACCGAGAGAAGAAAAATCTTCGTAAATTCGAGAGATTAAATCATCACTATCTTGAGGCCTGCTTGCGGTCTGTTTTTTACCATGCTGCCTTCCATCCTTCGGTAGAGATTATTGGCTCCCTTGCCGTTGCCTTGATCATCTGGTACGGTGGAGGTCAAATCCTCAAAGGAGCACTCACATTTGGAGCATTGGTAGCTTTGATCCAATATGTGAATCGATTCTATCATCCCATAAGAGACCTGAGTGAGAAATATAATATTATGCAATCAGCTATGGCTTCCTCAGAGCGAATATTCAAATTATTGGATACTCCAGTAGAAATCAAGGATCCGGAACTGCCTTTATCTATAGAGGGAATTCGGGGAGAGATTGAATTTAAAAACCTATGGTTTGCCTACAATGGTAGGGATTATGTCCTGCGTGATATTTCTTTTCGTGTTCGAGCAGGGGAAAAAGTAGCTATTGTAGGAGCAACGGGAGGAGGTAAAACCTCAATCATCAGCTTATTGGCTCGTTTTTATGATCCGCAAAAAGGAAAGATATTAATTGATGGAATCGATATAAGAAATTTTCGACAAAAAGAGTTGCGTCGCTACCTGGGAATAGTGCAACAAGACGTCTTTCTTTTCTCAGGAACCATTGAGGATAATATCAAGCTAGGAGAGAATAAAATAAATTTTCAGCAGGTAAAAGAATCTGCGAGTTATGTTAATGCAGATAAGTTTATCAAAAAATTGCCCCACGACTATCAAGAGGATGTGCGTGAACGGGGCAGCTTATTATCAGTCGGTCAGAAGCAGCTTTTGGCTTTCGCCCGTGCTCTAGCTTTTGATCCCAGAATATTGGTTCTGGACGAGGCTACTTCCAGCGTAGATACAGAAACAGAGATGCTCATCCAGGATGCATCAGCCAAACTACTCCAGCATAGAACTTCTATTGTTATTGCTCACCGGCTTTCTACTATCAAAGACGTAGATCGGATAATAGTAATACATAAGGGTAGAGTTAAAGAGGTAGGTACTCATCAAGAGCTTCTGCAAAAGAAAGGAATTTACTACAGATTATATCAACTACAATATCAAGCAGAAAAAGGAAAAATTTTACTTAGTTAAAAAGAGAGCTCATTGGCTCAGGGGCTAAAATCGCTCTAAATTTGACTGGGAAGCTGGCTATTCTTCTATTAGTTCCATATCCTCACCGCAGCAGACCAAAGTACCGCCGCCAACTTTGGTTACCTCGACCTTATTGCCACAGACATTGCACCGGTATTTCTCTCCCACTGTTTTGACCGCCATTTTTACCTCCTTTTGTGCATCTCGTGACTCATATCAGGCATCTTTTCACCTCAATAATCAGTTCTTTCATATTACTTGTCTCAATCTTTTTAGTAATATCATCTAACGCTTTGTGGGTATATGAAGTTGCCGAAGGCGAATTTGGGCGGAGCAAAACGCAGCCATATACCTGCTGTCGTATGATGTTAGGCGACGTTGCTCATTATGAGTCCTTCAAGTAAACTTCTTTTAATGATTTAGAAGTTTGTGGAACTCTTCATGCCCTCCAATCCCAATTTTCTCGCACTCTTCTTTTAACTGTTCTGTGGGCCGCATTGCCCATTTCCTTTATTTTATTAGAAAGCTGTTTCCCTATCTCAATTACTTTTTGGTGATCATCGGCTGATGGAGGACCATTTATCTCAAGTGTTCCAACCACTTCGATTTTTGTTGGGCCTAGGATTTCCTGCACTTGTCGTGGAGCCCCTCCACCCCAACCATAAGAGCTGAGAACAGCGCCATATTTTAAGGGTGGGCGCAGCGCCTTTACCAGATATGATGCGTATATAGCCAGAGGGTGCATCCCTGCCAACACTGTTGGCGTCCCCAGAACAATTGCTCGCGAATCAACAAGGTCCCTGGCTATATCGCCTATGTCCGCAGTGGGAAGGTTGTATAGACTTACCTCAATGCCTTCAGATAGTAGCGTTTCAACCATCGTTTTTATCATTGCCTGGGTGGAGTTCCACATGCTTACATAAACGATGATTACCTTTTCCCTTGTTTCTCCAGCAGTCCATGTACGGTACGCCTCAAGAATTCTTTCAGGCTTTTTATAAATAGGACCGTGGCTCGGTGCAATAAATTCAATCTCCAGCTCCTTTACTTTCTCCAGGGCTTTCCTACCCATATTCTTGAAGGGCATCATTATTTCTCCGAAATATCTCTTGGCCAAGGGAATTATTTCTTCAACATTCTCATCGTAGAGTCCAAAAGCAGTATGAGACCCAAAGAAATCACAGGAGAATAGAATTTTATTGTCGACAAGATAGGTGAACATCGTTTCGGGCCAGTGGAGCCAGGGAGCCTCGATAAATCTCAAGGTTTTACCACCAAGTTCAATGATATCTCCATCTTTAACTGTTTTTATTCTTTCTTCTGGCACGTTATAGTAGGTTTTCGCCATCTTTGCACCTTTTTCGGTGGTAATAAGCGATGCTTCTTTACTTACCTTGATTATATATGGAATCGAACCAGCATGATCTGGCTCAGCATGATTCATCACAACGTAATCTAGATCAGCTAGATCTATTACCTGACCAATTTTCTCACCCAATTCTTTTTCGAATCCTGGATTGACAGTATCAATAAGAACAGTTTTTTCTTTTCCCTTCACCAGGTAGGCGTTATATGTTGTTCCCTGAGGAAGGGGGATAAGAGCATCGAACATTGTGCGGTTCCAGTCCTTTACCCCGACCCAGTATACACCATCAGATATTTCTGGCACGCTATACTTTTTCATTTTCATCACCTCATAGTTTTCTTTTTGCAATGTCACCTGACTCGTTCATATCCACACTGCCTCGGATACTCTTCCAAATTGGTGGCATATCCGAAGTATTTCAGATTTACCAACCGATGGCTGAATTAGTTTATGTCTCCATCTTCTTTGCAGTTTTAACATGGGTATTGCATTTATGAGCAAGCCATCATTTTGATTACCAAGGGTTCCTATTCTAGCCAAAGATAGTGTCGAGCACCATCATAATGACGAAGCCAGCCATTAATCCAAAAGTGGCATCTCGTTCGTGGCCCTTTCGATGGCTTTCAGGAATCATTTCGTCACAGACGACAAATAACATCGCTCCGGCAGCAAAAGCAAGGCCCAAAGGAAGAAGGGGCCGTGCCAAAGTGACAATGGATACCCCCAGGAGGCCGCCAATAGGTTCCACTAAACCGGTGAGGGTGGCGTACCAGAGCGCTTTTCCTCGGTGATATTTTTCCCGCACCAATGGTAAGGCCACCGCCAGACCCTCGGGCATATTTTGAAGCCCTATCCCGGTAGCCAAGGCCGTCCCGGCCCTCATATCTCCACTGCCAAAACTCACTCCTACTGCCCAGTCCTTCGGGAAAATTGTGAATGGTTATAGCTAGAATTAAGAGCCAAATACGCCTAAGGTTTGAAGAAGGTCCTTCTGGTCCGGATATGAAATAAAGGTGGGGGGTAAAGCGATCAACTAGATGGAGGAACAAGCCTCCAATTACGGTCCCCAGAACAGCTATCCAGATCCCGCCCAGCTCAATTGCCGGAAGAAGGAGACTGAAGGCAGTAGCCGCCAACATCACTCCGGCGGCAAATCCGAGCATGACATCCAGTATTCTATCCGAAACCTCTCTGGTAAATAAAACGGGCAAAGCCCCCGCACCGGTGGCAAGGCCAGCCACCAAACTGGCTAAAAAGCCTATTCTTATGAGCTCTGCGCTTGGAGGCATCGGTCATCTCCCTGGGTCATATGTAGATTCCTATTGGTTTTACATTTTTCATCCACTTACTTTCCCAGTGCCTGCTCAAGATCCATGGCATGTTCTTGTTCCATGGCCAAAATTTCTCTCAGGATAAAGTTTCCAGCAAAGGCTTGATCTGAGAAGGATCCAGTTTTTGCCTCCATAAGGGACCTTTTTTGAGAGCTGCCAGTTGGTCCTCGAAAGTTGGTCTTTGCTTTCGGTAAAAAATACCGATGGGTATTCTATCTCCCCACTCCTGAGCCCTTTCAAAAGCAGCTAATCTGTCAGTGGGATCATATTCTTCAGCTAGTTTATAGACTCTCTCTTTATACCAGCGGTAGGTGTTCTTTTTATTAAACGTCACGCAGGGCTGCAAAATGTCTACCAAAGAAAATCCCTTATGTTGAACGGCCTCTTTTATGAGCCAGGAAAGGTGATCTATATCGCCAGACCAGCCTCTACTGACGAAACCAGCATCCTGGGAAATAGCCAGAGAAAGAGGGTTAAAAGAAGATGAAATTACTCCTTGCGGTTGAACCCTGGTGACAAACCCGAGATCACTGGTAGGAGAGGCTTGTCCCTTGGTTAACCCATAGACCTTGTTATTGTGAACCAGCAAAGTTATATCTATGTTCCGACGAATGGCGTGAAGGAAATGGTTACCTCCTTCTCCGTAATTGTCTCCATCTCCTCCCACGCCGATGACCACTAACTCCTGGTTAGCTACCTTGGCCCCGGTGGCGACCGGAAGGATTCTTCCATGAAGACCGTTGAAGGTATTGCATCGCATATAGTGAGGCAGCTTAGAAGCCTGACCAATTCCGGAGACGATTAATACTCGATGAGGCTCTAGCTTAAGGTTCACCAGGGCTTTCTTTAGCGCCTGAAGAATCCCGAAATCACCACAGCCTGGACACCAGGCAGTAACCTGACCTTGGTAATCATCTATAGTGACCATAGTCTATCCCTTCTTTTTCTTTAATTCGGTAATGATGTATTGGGAGCTAAAAGGATGTCCATCGAACTTAAGAATTTTTCCCGTTACCTGCTTGCCGGTCTCAGCTCGAATAATATGAGCTAGTTGTCCGGTAGCATTATTTTCTACGCAGAAGCTTTGCTTTGCCTTACTCAGGACAGAGGTGACAAATTGGGTCGGAAAAGGCCAGATCTCCTGAAAATGCATCAAACTAACGTTCACGCCCTGATCGATTAGAATATCCACCGCTTCTCTCAAAGCTCCATAAGTTGATCCCCATCCAATGAGGATTATTTGAGCATTCTCATGGGGATAAACTTGAGGAGGCTCAATCTCGGTGGCTAGAGCTTCTATCTTTTTCAGACGCTTTTGAACCATCTTCTTTCCCATCTCCAGATCCTCGGTAAGATGCCCATCCTCATCGTGTTCATCACTGTCGGTAATTACAATTCTACCTTTCTGGGAAGGAAAAGCCCTCGGGGAAATCCCGGATGGAGTAAATCGGTGGCGCCTGTAATCTTTGATTTTTGTCAGTTCCGTATCAGAAATGATTCCTCTCTCAATCTTCACTTTCCTAAGATCGAATTTGTGGCAGGTGCGGTAAGAATCGGCCAGGTGCTGATCACTCATGATAATTACCGGCACCTGATATTTCTCCGCCACATTGAATGCTTTGACTACTGACCAAAAGGCATCTTCCGCAGTAGCCGGAGCGAAAATGGCCCGGGGGAACTCGCCTTGAGAAGCATGGAGTACAAACTCCAGGTCAGCCTGGGCGGTTCGAGTGGGAAGTCCGGTACTGGGACCAGGGCGCTGAGCCTCTATGATAACCAACGGGGTCTCGGTCATACCGGCGAGACCCAGGGCCTCTACCATCAGGGAGAATCCCCCGCCCGAGGTAGCTACCATAGCTCTCACCCCGGCGAAGGAGGCTCCGATGGCCATATTGATGGCGGCGATCTCATCCTCAGCCTGCTCAGCAACTAAACCAAATTCCTGGGTCTTCCCCGCCAGGTAGGTTATGATTCCCGTGGAAGGGGTCATAGGGTAGGCAGACATAAATTTACAACCGGCGGCCATGGCTCCCAGGCTCAGGGCTTCATTGCCGCTGATGAGCATTTTTTTGTCGCTTTTGCCCGGCTGAAGCGGGGAAAACTGAGAATCCTTATAGTTTTCCCGGGTAAAGTCGTATCCGGCTCTGGCTGCTTTAATATTATTCTGGACAGTTTCCTCTCCTCGCTTGCCAAATACTTCCCTCAGTACCTGGGCTAAAATATCGAATCTATAATCAAGAACTCCTAGGGCAGCCCCCACCGCTACTGAATTACTGAATAGCTTATTTCCCCCTTCTTCTCTGGCCATACGCTCGAGGGGAACACTCAGTAGATGAGGTGGCTGGGGGGAAATATCGATGTGTTCACCATCAAAAATGATCACCCCTTTTTCTTTTAGTTCAGGGCGGTGGATCTTGACCGTAGCTTTATCTAAGGCAATCAATATATCTACCTCTTCCGACAAGGTATATACGGGCTCCCCTTTGACTCTTATCTGAAAAAAGTTATGTCCTCCCCTTATGCGTGACATATAGTCTTGATTGGCAAATAGATGAAAGCCGCCTCGAGCGAGGGTTTTAGACAAAACATAGCCAATGGTCTGCATGCCCTGTCCTGCCTCTCCCCCTATCTTTAGAGTAAGATCAACAGACACATTCTGTCTCCCTCTATGCCCTCAAGCATGGTTCTTCTCCAACTGCTGAAGTACTTTTTCTCAATCGGTGATTCAAAAAAATCATAGAATCTGCCAATCTGGTTATACCTTCTTTGGGTTTTGACAGTTTCTCGATTCATTTTTGCAGCTAGTTTTTTCTTTAATGCAACTATACGCAGGGAAAGCTACCTTGGTTGGTTCTTTGGCAAGTGGTTGACACTAAGGGAGCCTCTTCTTTCCTGAAAGAGCTTCTTTCGGCTCAACCTCCCTCAGTGCCTCTTCGTTCAGAGTGGTAAGCTGCGGTGTTTCTGGCAATTGAACTGCTTATGTCTTTTTTAAAATAACAAAAATGCAATATTTGTCAACTGCTGATACTTCATCTCACAAACGAATCTAGCGAGGCTTCATCTCCTTGACGATCTTCGCTTTTACTGTAGAATATAGCTGCGTGAGTCCAGGTTTCTGCTGAAAAAAACAAAGTACCTAGGTAGCCTACCAGAAACAGAGGTAAAAAATGAGAAAAGTCTATCTTGACCATGCTTCTGGTACTCCCATCCATCCCCAGGTAAGAGAAGAGATGCTTCCCTATCTAAAAGAAATCTTTGGTAACCCCTCTAGCTTGCATCAATTTGGACAGGAATCCGCCAGCGCCATAGAGAAAGCGCGGCAAAGAGTGGCCGGGTTAATCGGAGCCGAACCCGAGGAGATCATTTTCACGGGCAATGGAAGCGAAGCCAATAATTTTGCCCTCAAAGGAATAGCCCTGGCCCATCAAAAGAAGGGGAAACACCTCATCGTTTCCTCAATTGAGCATTTCTCGGTTCTTCATTCTGCTAAAACCTTGGAAAAATGGGGCTTTAGGGTTACCTACCTTCCCGTGGACCAGTATGGATTGGTGGATCCTCTTAAAGTGGCCAGGGCCATGACCGAGGAGACCATCCTGGTTTCCATTATGCATGCCAATAATGAGATAGGTACCATCGAGCCCATAGAGGAGATCAGCAGGGTCGTTAAAGAAAGGAAGGTTTACTTTCATACCGACGCCGTAGCTACCACCGGAATTGTCCCTTTGGATGTGGGTGAACTGGGAGTAGATTGCCTGAGTCTTTCGGCTGATCAATTCTATGGTCCTAAGGGAGTGGGGGCTCTCTTTCTTCGTAAGGGAACGAGAATTATGCCTTATCTGGAAGGGGGAATACAGGAGGATGGGAGGAGAGCCGGTACGGAGAATGTACCCGGGATCGTGGGATTAGGCAAGGCGGCCGAGCTAGCAAAAAAAGAGATGGAAAAGCGCCGGCGACACCTGCTCCTTCTGCAAAAAAAATTGATCGATGAGCTTCCTCGAAGAATCGAACACCTTCGTATTGATGGCCATCCAGAACTGCGCCTTCCCAATAATGTGCACGTCTGCATTGAATTCATTGAGGGAGAATCGATGCTTATGCTTCTCGACAGCCAGGGGATTGCCACATCCAGTGGTTCTGCCTGCACTTCCAGGGCATTGAAGGTCTCTCATGTTTTGACAGCCATTGGGGTCCCGGCAGCAGTAGCCCAGGGATCTCTTCTCTTCAGTCTGGGCACGGATAATAGCGAGGAAGACATAGATTATCTACTGGAGACTCTTCCTTCTGTAGTGCAAAGGTTAAGAGAAATGTCCCCCTTATACAAAAAGTAACAGTTTTCCTTTTTGCCGCGTCTGTAGCAAGAAGCTGCGATTTTGCACGCAGTGTGTGGGAAAACTGTTCCGGGAGAGGCCCTTTTTACCCACAATTTGGAGCAAAACTTAAAAAAGAATAGCTTTTAATAGGGATAAAGATGGCGGAAAAGGTAAATATTATCATTTTTAGTGGAGATCTAGATAAGGTCCTAGCTGCCTTTAACCTGGCACTCGGCGCCGCGGCCATGGAGATGAAAGTTACCCTATTTTTTACCTTCTGGGGATTAAACGTGATCAGAAAAGATAAAAAGGTAAGTAGGACCAGGGGCATAATGCGCAAGATCCTTAGTTTAGTTAACCGAGGTGGGGTGAGGAGACTTCCTCTATCCCGATTGAATATGGGAGGCCTGGGTAGATCGATGATGAAGAAACTAATGGAGGATTCCAAAATACCTTCTTTAGAGGAAATGATCAAGATGGCCCAAAAAATGGGAGTAGAATTTGTCGCCTGCACTACCACCATGGGGATGATGGGGATTTCCCGTGAGGATCTTATCCCCGAGGTAGGTAGATTAGCCGGCGTCGCTACTTATCTGGGGGAGGCCACAGAAGGGAAAATCAACCTCTTCATTTAAAAATAGGGTAAGGAAAAAATGAAGGCAGATGCGATTTTAGATACCCTGGGACTATATTGCCCCATGCCTATTGTGAAGACAGCAAAAAAAATCAAGGATCTTAAAATTGGGCAGGTACTGGAGGTCATCTCTTATGATGAAGGGATAAAAGAAGATATGCCTGCCTGGTGTAAGCGCACCGGAAACGAATTCCTGAGAATAGAAGAGGGGGAAGGAGAATACCGGGTCTACGTCAGGAAGTTAAAATAGAAAGAGGGATTTTGGAGAATAATACCCGAAGACGTGAAATTCTGGAAAGTATTCCTTTCCGAGTGGGCTATGGCGTTGAGATTGGAGATCTTTTGAAATAATGGCCAAGTTCCTGGGAAAGAGGTCATCAAGAATAAATGACTTGATGAGATCAGTCTCCACTTATGAACTCCAATAAAACAAAAAAGAAGAATATAGCCCTTGTTCACTATTCCTATCCTCCTGTCATTGGCGGTGTTGAATTCATCATGGAGGCCCATGCCAAGCAATTCGCTCAGGCAGGACATCAGGTGAAAATCATCACCGGAGTGGGTAGGAGCCTTGAGGAGAACATTTCGATTCACCGCATTAAAGACTTTTCTACAGATTCAGAAGAGACAGAGATTGTTCAGGAAGAACTCAGAAATGGATTTCTCACAGAGCGTTTTGGAAAATTGAAGAATAAACTCAAAAAAGAGATTCAAAAGGCCCTTGGTGATATCTCTGTCTGCTTTGTCCACAACGTCCTCACCATGCATTTTAATATGGCCTTGACAGCCGCCTTTTCTGAAATCATCAAAGAGTGGGGAGAAGAAAAAGATTTTTATATCTGGTGTCATGATGCTACCCTCAATAATCCTGATTATCGGATTCCCAACCGAGGTAAATATCCCTGGAAACTATTGCAAGAAGTTCAACCTCACGGACGATACATTACTATCTCCTCATGGCGAAAAAAACAGTTGAGCGAGCTTTTTGGGGTGGGTTCTTCCTCTTTCCAAATCGTTCCCAATGGAGTAGACTTGAGGTCTTTCTTAGGAGTCACTGACTTCATCTGGCAGATAGCTCAGGATTTGGACCTTTTTCACCAGGAGATTGTTCTCTTTTTTCCTTCACGAATACTGAGAAGAAAAAACTACGAATTGGCAATACATATCACCCATGCCCTCAATCGACTAGGAAAGAAAAGTCTGCTTTTGCTCACAGGTCCGCCTGATCCCCATAATTCTAAAACTAAAGAATATCTTAGTGAACTCTGTGCTTTGATTAAAAAGCTTGATTGCGAAAAAGAGGTTATCTTTATCCATAATTTAAAAGAAAAATACGGACAGGATTTTAAAATTGGCTACTCCCACCTTCAGGCTCTTTACAGTCTCTCTGATATTCTTCTCCTTCCCTCTTCCCAGGAAGGATTTGGCATTCCTCTTTTGGAAGCAGCCAGTAAAAAACTGCCCATTGCCTGTTCAAATATTGCCTCTTTCACGGAAGTTACCAAAGAGTATACTCTTCTTTTTAATCTTAAGGATGATCCCTACGAAATTGCCCAACGCATCATTGATTTTCTTAATAGTCAGCCAACCTATCACCTGTTTAAGAAAATTATGAAAACTTATAGCTGGGAAGCCATCTATGAAAATTACCTGAAGAAATTAGTTAGTTGAGTAAAGGAGAGGATAAGGGTTCTATGATAGACAAAAGGAGGCTAGAGGTGGATCTTAAGGCTTTGTACAAGATAAGTTATGGTTTATATGTAATCAGTTCAAGGAAGAAAGACCGACTAAACGGACAGATTGCCAATACCCTCTTTCAGGTCACCGCCGAACCTCCGGCTGTTGCTGTGAGCATCAACAAAGAAAATCTTACTCACCAATTTATTGAGAAAAGCCGAATCTTTAGTGCCTCTGTGCTCTGCGAGGATACACCCTTAAATTTTATCGGTCACTTTGGTTTCAAGTCAGGTAGAGACATAGATAAATTCAGCCAGGTACATTACAAAATGGGTAAAACCGGAGCTCCCATAGTTCTGGACCACACTTTAGCCTATCTGGAGGCTCGAGTGACTAAAGAAATAGATGCGGGGACCCACACTATCTTTATAGGCAAAGTAGTAGAGGCAGAAAACCTCAGAGAAGGAGTCTGTATGACCTATGCTTACTATCATCAGGTAAAGGGAGGGAAGACTCCTAAGACTGCCGCAACTTACCTAAAAGAACCACTCAAAGAAGGAGTTGCTGATATGGAAAAGTTCAGATGCACGGTTTGTGGATATGTTTATGATCCAGAAAAGGGAGACCCGGATAGTGGGATAAAGCCGGGAACACCTTTCGGAGAGTTACCCCAGGATTGGGTATGCCCTGTCTGCGGCGCATCCAAGGATCAATTTGAAAAGGAAGCCTGAAAATGATTGAAGATCTTGCCAAAGAGGAGTTTGAGGCGAGAAAAGACTACTATAGGGGGTATGATATGGAAGTCTACCGTTGTAGAATATGTGGGGAGGTGTATATTGGTACCGAGAAACCGAGAAGCTGTCCCTTCTGCGGTGCTCACAAAAATTACTTGGTTGTAGCTAATGAATGGAACATGATAAAAGCAACCAGTCTTTCCGATGTTTCCAGGAAAAATCTTCAGAAAGCCTTAGAGCTAGAGATAGATAACACCAATTTCTACCGAGGCGTGTCTCAAAAAACCGAGAATATCTATGTAGAAGGTATGTTCAAAGGTCTATCTAAAGTAGAAAGAGAACATGCCTCAACTATATGTAAACATCTTGGTATTACTAAACCTGAATCAGATGTAGGTTTTGATAAAGCAGTAGAATCAGATGAGGAAAACATAAGTGAATCCAACAGAAGGGAAAAGAGAGCCGTTAGGTTCTACCTGGAGGCAAGGAATGAAGCTACTGAGTCAGAAATCAAGGAATTCTTCAAAGCTCTTATGGAAATAGAATCAGATCATATCAGACTGACCGAACAGGGAATATAGAAAAGATACGTTGTTGTAACTTTGATTCTGTGGAAGCTATGAATAAAGAATAAAGAGCTCTATCCGCGGACAAAGGGGGTGAGAGAGTATGCCAAGTTATGAAGATAGAACCAAGTTAAAGCCTGAAACACTGGATCAGGAACGCGCTTCTCAATCCCTAAGAGAAGAACTGGAAGCAATTGATTGGTATCAGGAGAGAATTGATGCTACTCAAAATAACGAACTGCGAAGAATCTTAGAGCATAATCGCGATGAGGAAAAAGAACATGCAGCCATGCTCATTGAGTGGCTCAGAAAAAACGATTCTGTCTTTGATAGGCAATTTGAAGAGCACGACTAGAAAGTTGGCAAGTAGAAGGTAAACGAGGCGGCGTTGGTGGATATAGGGAAATGTGTAACGTGGCCGCTAGTAAAGATCATGGTACCTATGATCTCTCTGCGGCGATTCTCAATGTACCAACGCCGCTACAATTCGACCGAGTGAGAATCCAATCCCACAGGAGGCCCCACCAAATAGGAGGGTTTCTATACCACTTCGAAGCCAATGAACCTTGGTAAATCTGGTTTTCCAGACTCCGAGAATAAAGAGGAGGACTACCACCACTGCGGCAGCGATGAGGAGGGCTTTGGAAACAGAATACACAAAAAAGAAAGGAGTGATTATCGGAATACCTCCTATCAAGAAAGAAACCGCAGATATTAATCCGATGCTGGTTGGATTATCCATGGTACCGGGTACCAGGCCAATCTCTTCTTGTATCATAAATTTGAGCCAAAGATCTTTATTGGAAGTAATCCTTCTTACAGCTACTTCTAAATCATCTTCTTGAAAGCCAAAATCACGAAATATATCTCTGATTTCCTCGGTCTCTTTTTGAGGCATTTCCTCTATTTCTTGCCTTTCTCTCTCAATTTGGTTCTCGAAAAAGTCTCTTTGAGCCTTAGTTGAAATATAGGCTCCGAAGAAGATGGCAATGGTTCCTGAGGTTATATGAGCTATTCCAGCCAAAAGGATGTCTCTGGTTACGACCAGAGAAACCGAGACTCCCGCTAGAAAAGCAATGGTAGTTATCAAACCCGTATCTATGGCGTAAACGATATCCCTGATGGTCCTACCTTTAGAGGTATGCCAGTCTTCCCCATGCCAGTTTTTTAGCCGAAATTCTAGGGGACTTTCTAGCTTGTTTCTCTTCATAAAACCTCCTCCCTCAAATCTCAAAGAATAGCTCTCTATGAATATCTTGAATGTTGTCAAGAGATAGATTTTATTTTTCTCTGCGCTACTCCTTTTGCCATCCCTTATTAGCTGCAATACCTTTGGTTATATTTTTGTGGGCTCGAAAAAATTCCTAGCTTGCAGCCAATCGCTGGCCAGCCTCGAATGCTTCCTTAAGAGCGCTGGGGTGTTTCTTGATGGCTCCTTGGGCATCTATCCTTCGAAAGGTGAGCTCACCGGTGTACTCAACATTTAAAGCATCGAAAAAGTATCTTACCGTAAGGATTACTCCCTCGAACACCTTCGCTCCTCGGGAACCGGCCACGGAAAGAAACCACCCTTTTCTTTTGGTGGTTCTTTTCTCCTCGACTGGAGATTCTTTCAAAACGTACTTTCTGGCCCAGAGTGCCTGACACCGATCTATCATTCGCTTTGCCTGGGCGGTAACTCCATAAAAGAAAATGGGCGAAGCCAGGATGATATAATCTGCCTCCGAAAGTTTGGGATAGAGCTCTTGCATTTGATCCTGGACCACGCAATTTCCAGTCCTCTCACAGGTGCGGCATTCTCGGCAGCCTGAGATGTCCCAATCGGAGAGGAAAATTCTCTCAATTTTGGCCCCCTGGCTTTCAGCTCCTTTTAGCATCTCCTCCAATAAAAGATCGGTGTTGCCTCCCCGCCGAGGACTGCCAAATAAACCGAGCACTTTCATACCTACAAGGGTGGAATAACGCCAACCACCCTTTTACCTCCAGTAATTATCCTCATAACTTCTCTATTATACTAGTCAATATCTTGAATTAAGCAAGTTCTTTGTCTTCTTATAAGGGGGATCGCCCTCTTGCCACTCTAACCCTATCGGACCTCGGGACGGCTCGTCTTGAAGACCAGAAAAATGTCCCCGAAGCTAGCTTTTTTGACATCATCAAATTTTCGACTAAGATGAGGATGGTCTTATGATCAAAATACTGCCTAAAAAGATTTTTTTTCAGTGGGTGGATTCCCTTCCCCGGGAATATGCCATAATTGGACCGGTAAGGGAGGGAAGAGAGATTGTATTTCAGCCCATCAAATCCTCTCAACAGCTCCAAATGGATTATGTCAGTACTATGGCGGCTCCCCGAAAATTCATCTATCCTTCCCGACAACTCCTTTTTCGATTTGTCCGCCAGAACAATAATCAGCTTGTTACAGAGGAGATCCTTCCCCAGAGCCAGCAGATCCTTTTAGCAGTGCACCCCTGCGATGCCCATGCCATTATGGTGCTCGATAGAGTCTTTATGGGTGAATTTATCGATCCCTATTATGCAAAACAGAGGCAAAACACTGTCCTGGTTGTTCTTAACTGCCAGGAGGTTGATAAAAACTGTTTTTGCGATTCCATTGGAACTGGTCCCTTCCTCCATCCCTGGATGGGACAGGATCCGGCAAAAGGTTGCGATCTTGAACTCACCGATCTGGGAGATCGGTATCTGGTAGAGTTTTTCAGTGAAAAAGCTGAACAGCTTTTCTCCTTTCCCTTGGAAACAGCTACTAATGAGGATGTTCAGCTTAAGAGAAAAAAAGAAACCAAAGTAAAGGAAAAATTTATCAAGAAACTGAACCTCGAAAACCTACCTTCCTTGCTTCTCGAGAATCTGGACCATCCGGTCTGGTACAGGGTAGGTGAAGGAATGTGTCTCTCCTGCACCAATTGCACTATGGTCTGCCCCACGTGCTACTGTTATAATACTGTGGATAGGGCCGAACTTGATTTGAGCAAAATTGAAAGATATAGATACTGG
>Ga0315533_1000315_pt1 | contig 43822 bp, 46 predicted proteins | sample SalMarSW160130MG_FD_203081 | JGI IMG/M metagenome (GOLD analysis project Ga0315533, IMG submission 203081) | Salt marsh sediment microbial communities from the Plum Island Ecosystem LTER, Massachusetts, United States - Salt Marsh Sediment SW1601-30 ...
CTCTTTAAGTTCGATTAACTTACTAACTAGAGAATCTCTCACCTTCTGGAAGATGCTGTTTTCAGTATCTCCCAAAAAAGCAGAAAAATTCTCTACATAAGGTAGATGGAGGGGATGAAAATCAAACACCAAAGCTAAATCAGGGTTATCCCGAAGTTCTCTTGCCAGATCAGAAAGATAAGATATATTTTTAATATTCTTGTAAATAAGGGCTTTAAGTAAAGCTTCATAGGGGATAGGGGGTCTGCCGGTAGAAGGATACAGTATCTCTAATGGTGAGGTATCAAGAATTAAGATATGAATCTCGTATTTCTCTAAAGGTCTTAAGTTAAAAACAGTTTCTACTCTAAAAAGAAGTTTCTGGTTTGCCTTAAATCTATTCATAGTCTTACCTCCTACTTTTCTGAAAAGTACTGTAACTAAAAAAGAGTATCCTTTAAATATTATAGGGTAAAAGGTAGGTGGAGGTGAAATCAAATTCAGATTAGCAAATCATTTGCCTAAGATAGAGATGAGGGTTTCAGAAAACTTTGGAAGGTGAAAAAAATTCACCTCCAAGCCCCTAAAAAATCGATAAAATGAGTAGAAATTAATCGATAACCTTCCTAAAACCCTTATCTGATAAGGGTTTCAAGGGTGGAGGTGAAGAATAAAATAGAGGCACTCTAAAAGCCTTGCAAAACAAGGGTTTCAGAGTTTTCTGAAAGGCACGAAGTATTAAATAATAAGGAGGTGATTGAATTTAGATAATTTACTCGGGCATTTAAAGTTAAAATTTATAGATAATAGGAGGAGGTAGTGGAGGAGAAAAAATATTAATGCTAGGAGAATTTTAGAACTTAAAAAAAAGAATGAAAAATATAAAAAATAATTTTAGAGGAGAAAAAAATGAAGAGAAGATTAAATAAACCTATTGGTTCAATAGTTGTATTGTTTTTGTCTGTCGCGATATGCCTTTCTGTAATTTTAATACCTGTAACCATATCTGAAGCTTCAACTAATGCTGAATATGTATGCAAAATTGCAAATGCTTTTGTACCTACCCATCCTAGAGCTGTTGCAATGATGTGGTTAGGTGATGAGTTAACAAGGCGTAGTAACGGTAGAATAAAAACTGAATATTATGGAAACGGAGTTTTGGGAAAGGAACTGGAATTATTCCAGATGACTGCAACCGATTCAATACAAGTATATAAAGGCGGTGGTTGGGAAAGTCTATCCGGAAGACTTTCGCTTTGGGGTATACCATTTATGTTCAGATCATACGATGAAATAATTTACTTCGAGGATAGCGATTTTGTAAAAGAGATGGCAAAAGAAGTCTCTCATAGTGGTATATATATTCCTGCAATAGGTTTTACTGCATTTAGGAATATAGTAACCGCGACCAAAGTTGTTAAGGAACCTGATGATCTAAAAGGTCTTAAAATGAGATCTCCGAGCCAGCCCACAATTTTAGAGTTTTACAAGATTTGCGGTGCAAACCCTATTGCGATGGCACCCTCCGATGTATATATGGCCTTAACTATGAAGACAATTGACGGTGGTTGTAATCAATCGGCTAACCTTTATGGATATAAATTATATGAGGTCGCAAAAAATTTCACTTGGATTGATTATGAGGCAGGAGTCGATCCTTTAATGGTAAGCATGAAGTGGTACAAGTCTTTGCCTACTGAATTACAACAATTATTTGATCAGGTAGCGAAAGAGAGTGTAGAAATGTCCGATCAACTTACAATTCAAACTGAAAAAGTCTTTTCACAAAAAATGGCTGAACAATGTGAAAATGTTGTAAAAGTTACAGAGGATTCTGCATTAATTGAAAAATGGGTACAAGCCGTAGTTCCTCTCAGAGAAAAATTTGTTAAGGATGGTCTTTTTCAGCAAGCAGATTTGGATATGATGGACAAAATACTTAAAGAATATAGAGCACAATAAAGCTAAACTGGTCATAAAAAATTGTTAGAGTCAGCAATTAAAAGGTACCCATAGCGTGCTAATCGAAGCTATGGGTACCTTTAAAAGGAAGTGACAAGGTTATGATATCAATAAAAAAAGTAGATGCTTTTATATCAAAAACTATTAAAACCCTGATCACCGTGTTACTAATTTTAATTTTGTGTATGGTTTTCATTCAGACATGCTTAAGATATTTTTTTAGTTCGTCTGTTTATGGAGCAAATGAGCTGATTACAATATTTTTTATTTATGCTTCAACATTAGGTGTAGCCTTAGCATTGCGGCGTAAGGAACATATCAGTATAAAAAATATTATTGAAAAACTGCCAACTTCTACATCAAAAATCTTACTAAAAGTTAACTATGTTATAATAGCTTTATTTAATATTATAATTATGTATTTGACTATACTCTGGTTAAGAAAGACTATATTTGTTATATCGCAAATCACTGGACTTCCATTTTGGGTGGGAGTCATAACTCTCCCGATAAGTTTCTTGATTGTTGTTTTTTATTGCGTATACATCATAATTCTTATTAGTAAAAACAGCTCCAAACTGCATGAAGAATAGGAGATAGTCTTAAATTAAAAGAGTCATTAGATTCAATTGGCAAAAATATGAATGGGGGAATAGGAAAAACTTGATTATTTTGATAGTATCTTTAATAATACTAGTTTTAATTGGAATACCTATAGCATATTCTTTAGGCATATCGGGTGTACTATATTTCCTTGTACATCATCCAAATTTATTATTGGTAGTACCCCAAAGAATATTTGCGGGTTTTAATAATCCTGCCATGCTAGCCCTACCTTTATACCTTTCGATGGGTTTGTTAATGAATGCTAGCGGTGTAACTGCAAAGATTATTGACCTTTGCGATTTGATAGTAGGGCGCTTAAAAGGAGGATTGGGTTGTGTAAATGTTGTTGCGAGTATGATTTTTGGAGGTATTTCAGGTTCATCAGCCTCTGATACTGCGTCTATAGGTGCTGTATTAATACCTGAAATGGTTAAAAAAGGATATGATAAGAAATTTTCGGCTGGTATTACAGTAGCCTCGTCCACAATGGGAGTAATAATTCCACCTAGCATACCAGTGGTGATATATTGTTATATTGCAGAACAGTCGGTGGGTAAAACTTTTTTAGCGGGAGTAATTCCTGGTGTATTAGTTGCAATTTTCCAGACGATTATGGCTATTTATTTGTCATACAAGCATAATTATCCAGTTGGTAAGCGTAGTTACGCCTTTAAAGAAAAAATTATCATCATTCGAAATTCCTTAGTAGCATTAGTATTGCCGTTTTTTGTTGTTGGTTCAATAGTGATGGGGGTTGCAACGGTAAACGAGTCGGCATCATTTGGAGTTGTTTATACAATTATAGTGGGCTTTTTTGTAATAAAAGGTCTCAAGATTAAAATGCTCCCGAAAATTTTTTTCAATGCCATAAGGTTTTCAAGTACAATAATGATAATAATTGCGACAAGTCAATTATATATATGGGTACTAGCTTTAGAAATGATACCCCAGAAAATTACAGCACTTGTTTTGTCACTTTCCCTTTCGCCTGGGTCATTGCTTTCAGTGATGATGATTATACTGTTAATAACTGGCTCATTCATGGATTTAAGTCCTGCATTAATACTATTAACACCTGTATTTTTACCGGCTGCGGTAGCGGTGGGGGTATCGCCTACCCAGTTTGGTTCATTACTGGTAGCAAGTTTAGCTATCGGTCTAGTGACACCACCAGTTGGTGTATGCCTTAATATAGCTTCAGCGATATCAAAATTAGGTATTATGGAAATATTTGAAGGAGCATTGCCGTTTCTCATTTGTAATGTGATTGTGTTGTTACTTATGTGTTATGTACCAGCTATAACTCTTTTTGTGCCAAGTCTTTTTTTTCATTAAGAATCTACGAGTCTTTTCGTTTTATCTTACAAAGTTTAGATAATATAAAAATAATTGTTTATCTATTAATATAATAAGAGGAAAAAATATGAAAAAAATTACGATAGCTTTAGTAGGCAGCGGTTATGGAGCTCATTTACATGGAAATGGATACAAAAAGATAAATGGTATAAATATCAGACTAAAGAGTGTAGTGGATATTAATTTAAAAAAAGCAAAAAAATTTGCTAAAAAATATGGATTCGAGCAGGTTTCTACAAATTTTAGTGATGTGCTAAGGGATGAAGAAATAGAGGTAATAGATATTGTGACACCGCCTTATTTACATTTAAAATTTGCTTTAGAAGCATTGAAAGCTGGAAAACACGTAATATGTGAAAAACCATTGACAGGCTATTTCGGTGCAAAAGATGATGAAAGACCCATAGGAAACAAAGTTTCCAAAGCTAAAATGTATGAAACGGTGCTAAAGGAAATAAAAGAGGCCAGGAAAATTATTAAAGCAAGCAGTAAAATATTTATGTATGCGGAAAATTATGTGTACTCTCCAAGCATATTAAAAGCTGCTGAAATCATCAAAAGCAAAAAGTGCAAATTAGTGTTTATGAAGGGTGAAGAAAGCCAAAGAGGTTCCACTTCACCAGTAGCTGGCAGTTGGGAAAAAGTCGGTGGAGGTTCACTAATTAGAATTGGGTGTCACCCGCTATCAGGAATGCTCTGGTTAAAAAAAATAGAAGCACAAGTTAGAAATGAAGAAATTTCAGTTGTAAGCGTAGTTGCAGATGTAGGACACATAGTTAAGAACTTAACAGAATATGAAAGAAGGTATCTGACTTTTAAACCAATAGATGTAGAAGATTTTGCAACAAGTATTATTACTTTTTCAGATGGTACTAAGGCTTTGGTGATATCAAATGACATCGCATTAGGTGGGACTAAAAATTATATTGAAATATATGGAAATGATTGTTCTCTTATATGTAATATAACACCTGCAGATAATATGAAAACCTATTTTCTGGATAACGAGGGCTTAAAAGATGTTTATATTTCCGAGCAGTTAGCAGAAAAGACAGGATGGAATAATGTATTTATCTCAGAAGATATTTTGCGTGGATATACATATGAACTACAAGATTTTATTGAGTGTGTTTCTTATGGCAGAAAGCCACTATCGGGAATAGATTTGGCATATGAAACTATAAAAATTATATATGCATCATATCTCTCAGCAAGTGAGGGCAAAAAATTTACTTTTTAATTGTAGTATCAATAAGTGATATTAAATAAACTTTGAATGGATAGAAAAAATAAAGAGAAAAGAATTAAAATTGGTATAGATGTGATAAATAAATGATTACAGTAAATACAAAATTAATAGGCCTTTTAGGATATCCGCTAAAGCAAACTTTTTCTCCACAAATGCATAATGAAATATTTCGCAAATTAAAATTGGATTATTTGTATTTTCCAATAGAAGTTGAAGATGACAAGTTAGAGATAGTAGTGGAAGGAATCAGAAATATGAATTTTGTTGGATTTAATGTTACAAAACCTTATAAAATTAAAATATTGAACTATTTGGATGAATTAGATGCATTAGCGGAGAAGATAGGATCGGTAAATACTGTTGTGATAAAAGATAGTAAATTGATAGGACATAATACCGATGGAAAAGGTTTTATTCAAGCTCTGTTTGATAAAATAAACATAGACCTTAGCAAGAATACTTTTTTTATTATTGGAGCTGGAGGAGCCTCAAGGGCTATAAGTTTTGCATTAGCATCTAAAGGTGCAAAAAAAATATACATATTAGATAAATTCCATGAAGCAAGTTTATCCCTAGTAAACGATATTAACAATAAAATTGGTGAATATGCGGAGTTTATACCTTTTAGTGAAAGGTTCATTGCACAATACATAGACAAGAGCAATATTTTAGTTAATGCTTCAGGTGTTGGTATGTACCCGAACATTGAAAAAACTCCTATTAAAAAAGAATATTTGAAAAAGAATTTATTTATATGTGATATAATCTACAATCCGCTTAAAACCAAATTGCTTCTTGACGCCGAAGAGAAGGGATGTAAAACTATAAACGGAAGTGAGATGGCAATTTATCAAGGGGCAAAGGCGTTTTCTTTATGGACAGGTTTGAAAGAGCCGGTTGGAATGATGAGAAATGTATTTTACAAAATTATTGCGGGTAAGAAATCCATTTTAAGCAATTTGTGACTAACTACTTGTAAAGGGTGGAGATGAGTCAGTTTCTTGGTAAGCCGTGGTAGACTTTAAATTATGTAAATATACAGAACGTCCTTAGGGCGTGGTTTTGATTAAAAAATAATATTTTAGGAGGAAAATAGTAATGAAAATTGGAGTAATTACAAATGGTATTAGCGAAGATCTTGAATATGCATTAAAGGTAATGAATAAAACAGGGGTAAAATATGCTGAATTGCAATTTGTCTGGGATAAACAAGTAGGAGATCATACTCCTGAAGAAATTAGTAAAATTAAAAAACTTGTAGATTCTTATGAAGTTAAAGTTTCATGTATTTCCCGGCATAATTTTAACGGTCTTTCTGTAATGGATACTGAAGTTGGTGATGAAAACTATAATCAACATATGGCGTATCTTAAAAAAACAATAGATATGGCAAAGGCTCTTGGAACTCGACTTGTTCGTATTATGACATTTAATAAACAAATGGTTATTTGGGGTACAAACGGTGCTGATAGATGGGTTGCAGGAGGGAATAAATCTTGGAATAAATTTTTAAAGCTATTTGAAAAGCCAGTACAGCTTGCAGAGGATGAAGATGTTGATTTAGTTATGGAAACCGGAACAAACGCAATGATAGTTTCAGGTTTTTTGGCAAGAAAAATGATAGAAGATTTAGGAACAAAACATTTAAAGGTTTTATGGGATGTCGCTAATTCACTTTATTGTGCAGATACTCCTTTTCCAGATGCCTATGCAGAAATACGTAAATACCTTGGTCATATTCATATGAAAGATATGAAGGTCGATATTCCAAAAGCTACTGTCAATTTTCGTTCTTTGGGCAAAGGGGATCTTGCTCCTTTTTTAGAAGATATCGCTAACGCTCTTAAAAAAGATAATTATGATGGTGTAATATCGTTAGAAAGTGTCTATCGACCAAATGGTGGAACATTTGAAGATGGATATTATAAATCAATTGAAGTAATGAAAGAATTATTTGGATAAAGAATATATTATTTTATACAAATATAAATTTTAATAAATTACAATAATATTTTAGGGAGGGAAATAGTAATGAAAACTATTGGTTTTATAGGACTAGGTGATATGGGAATGGGAATGGCGAAAAATCTTCTCAAGAACGGATTCAAAGTTAAAGGATTTGATTTACGTGGAGATAGATTAAAAAGATTTACGGAAGCAGGTGGTGAACCTGTAAAGAATTGTGCTGAAGCTGGAGACAATGTTGATGCTGCTTTTGTGATGGTGCTTAATGGGAGTCAGGTAAAAAGTGTGATTTTAGGAGAGAATGGTCTACTTGATACAATGAAGTCAGGGTCGATTATCATAATTTCTGCTACGATTGGTCGAAAAGATATCAAAGATATTGAAGTAGATGTAAAAGAAAGAGGTATCAAGATGGTTGATTCAGGCGTTAGCGGAGGGCGAAATGGCGCTGATGCCGGTACTTTAACTTTAATGGTTGCCGCTGAACGTGATGTATTTGAAGAGTGTCAAGATCTTTTTAATGCAATTGGTAAAAATATTCATTATGTTGGTAAAGAAATTGGAATGGGACAAGTTGTAAAATCATGTTTACAAGCCTTGATTGGGGTTACTTTTGAAGGAGTTTTTGAAACATTAGCCCTTGGAGCAAAAGCTGGGGTAAAACCAGAAGTGCTATATAATGTTATAAGCACAACCGGAGTTGGTGGTCCTCTATTTAAAAGCACTACAAAATTCATTATGGAGCGTAAATTTAAAAATACCGGGAGTCATATTGGTACAATGTATAAAGATTTAGGTATCACTATGAATCTGGCAAAAGAATGTGGAGTTCCAATGTTTGCAACAAGCATTGCAAGGGAAATGTTTCAAGCAGGTATATCATCATTTCCTGATGAAGATAATTGGTCAGTTGTGAAAATTTTTGAACGCATTACAGGTGCTGAAGTAAAAAAAGCGAGTAGTATTTCAAAAAAATGATTTGAAAGACCATATATTTCTAGATAATTTTTAGAAACCAGACTAAGAGGTTGTAATTAAATGGGAAAACTACCAATTTGCTTCAGTGATTTCAGTAAAGAATTGTTAGAATACCTATTACAATATCTAATACTATCTAAAGGGTTTCAAAAAGACCACGAGTTTAAAGATGGGGATATTGTATTTTATTATGATTCCCAGTTTAGTAATATCCACAGGCTAAACCTAAAAAAGAATTCAATAGATAAAGACCTTACTGCCGAAGTACTATATAACACCAAATGTTATAATGAAGGTAAGGAATGGGACTTATTGACTGGGGTATATTTCTGGTTAGGAAACAAAAAGAAGGTTAGGGAATTAATTGGATTAGAGGAGGATAAAGGTGGTAACTAAAAATTATATTAGGATGTGTGAAAAAGGGGGAAATACAAAAGTTATTTGAACCCAAGGTATTTGATTTACAGCTTTGGGCTGGAGACTTATTCCATGATTGGGATAGAGACCGTTTTCAATATGATGGTTATATTGATTTTGGCGGAGTCAAACAACATCAATTTAAAGGAAAGGTTGATGGATATTTATGGCATTATATCTGGCTACCTACACAAGAGCAGTTATGCGAAATACTATATAAAGTAATCAGAAAAGATGCTTTCTTAAGCCCGCCTTTTCGTTTAATAGAGCTTTTAAATAGATGGGGTAGTTTGAGTTGAAGAAAAGATTTGGAAGACTTTATCAAGAGTCGAAGGGTAGTAGTTAAATAAAAAAGACCCCACCTGGCAAAAGATAAGGTCTTTTTTATTATAGGAGACCGCCACCACAACTTTAGCGGAACTTCCTTTTATTATTATAATATATTTCGACTAGAATTAAAAGTATAACAATTTTATATATAGTTAAATCAAGGGGTCCTTCTTGCATCGGGGAGGATCCCTTTTTGGTTTTATGAAATAAGTAGTATTTCTAAGGAAATCAAAGAAAAATACACCTTTATTTATGTAGATCAGAGAGGACGCTTTAAACTTGACTATATTAGTCAAGTATGGTAAAATATAGCATACACCGCTTAGCTTTGCTTGATTTATAATTCTAAAAAAGGAGGTGAAAAATAATGGCAATAGTAGTAACCGTTCCCCGTGATTCAGCCTTACAATTTAGACTGGTAGTAGGTTCCAACCCGGAAACCGGGGCACCTATCATCAACAGCAAGACCTTTACTAAGATCAAATCTGCTGCTTTAGACCAAGATGTCTATGATACAGCGACTGCTTTAGTAGGTCTGCAGAAGTATCCTTTAGATGAAACTAGACTTGAAAAAGAATCTCAACTTACCGAATAATCGTTAATAATTATAAACCATAAACAAAGAAGGAGGTGAAAAATAAATGGCAACCGAATTAGGAGAGGTAACTAGTTATAAAAGACTCTATATGCAATTCAGAGATAGTGCTGCAAAAACTATCAACATCACTTTGAATAATCCTAAAAATTTGGAGGATTGAGATTACGCTGATTTTGCGGCACAAGATGCAGCAATTGAAGGAGTTATGGATACCATAATCGCCAAGAATATCTTCCATAATAATGGTAATGACTTAGTGGCTAAAGTCAATGCAAGAATCCTTGATTACAAGTCTACTGATGTTATGGATGTGTAATATAAATATATTAATATAATATTCCTCCTTGGAAGGGCCGCGGACCTTCCCCGGGAGAGAGAAAGGAGTAATAAATGATAGAAGCATTTATCACTAAATATCTATTAGATTTCGCTCTTGTCTTTCTTGTCGGACTGGCCTCTAAATTTATGATCAATAAGTTTGGCCAGGACAGGGCAGACAAAATAAAAGTGGCCATACTTTCCGCTATGCTTTGGGCAGAAGAAGAGCTGGGAATAGGAAACGGTGAAGAAAAATGGAAAATAGCCTGGGTAAAACTCATTGAAATATTGAGGAAGCAAAAAGTTGAATTAAAAGAGGGTGAAATATCCTATGTAAAGGATCTTATGAAAGCTACTGTCCCGGAGGTGAACGAAATTATATATAAGGCTATGCCGGATGTAATAAGGAATGGCAGGACTTTAAAATATAAATAAATTATGGGTATAATTAATGATATAGAATTAACTGAATATTTTTCTTTACTTGAATTTGAGTGTCCCTGCTGCAGGCGGGTTATGCTGTCTCCGGACCTTTTTGCCAGGTTAAATCATTTAAGGATGGTTATAAATAGGCCAATATATATCAATTCCGGTTACCGCTGTCCGGAGGAAAATAAAAGAGTAGGGGGAGTTTCCGGTTCTTACCATCTCCAGGGTATGGCGGTAGACATTCATGTAAAAGATTTCTTGCTTTTCGATCTTCTCCTTTTTGCTCAGGAAATAGGTTTTAATGGTATTGGTTTTTATGAAAAAAAGGATTTCTTACACCTGGATATTAGGCCTGGGCCAAAACGGGTTTGGAAAGGAAGTAAATTAATTGGATATTGAATACATGCTAAAATTAATAGCAAATAACGGCTTTCCCCTGGTACTTTCTGTATACCTAGTGTGGAAATTAGAGTTTTTTATTAATGAAATAATCAAGAATCAAAAGGAATTTTCTCATAGCATTACTGCTGAAATCAAAGAGATCAAGCAGACCATCAATGAATTGCGGGTTGATATTGCTAAAAATCAATAAGGCCGTTGGTATATAAGGGTTTTAGCGTTTTTGATAAAAGCTTCGTAAATGTCGTATACGAGGCGTATTTAAAAAATACGATGAATCATACCAGCCACTTTAAAACTGGGGCCTAAAACAGGCTTATATTAAAGGTTTTTTTCGTGGTTCCTTAAATTTCCCGTTATTAGTCTTCTTTTCTCCAATATTCTCTCTTTTTCTTCTGTATTCTCTTCTTTGCTTGTATATTTGCCTTTGCGTTACACATAGACAGGTTTATAAGAAACTATATTAAAATATTGAACTTTCAATTGGTTTCTTTAGTTACATTGACAAACAAAACAATATAGGTATTATATAAAAGGGAGGTGTCGTTATGAACAAGAGAACAAAAACCGGGCAAAAAAAGCACGATGAGAGTGTTTTAAGAAGCCCTGAATGGTATAAAAAGCATGGCTTTATAACTAAGGCTGATCTTCCAGGTTGGAATAAACCTAAAAAAATAGGTGGATTTATTCCTGATTTAATTGCAAAAAAAGGCAAAAAAGAAATTATTTTAGAAGTTGAAACTAAAAATACAGATAAATCAGATGCAGAACAACAAGAAGCATTTAAAGAATATTCTAAAAGAGGGAAAGAAAAAACTTTTAGAAAAAAGATACTTTAATGCTTTGCTTTCAACTATTTAAAATGTTGACAGTTTTATATAAAATATTAAAATAAAGTAGCTCCTAGCATAATTAAATCAAATTCTGGAGTAAATTCTGTGAACGAGATTAGTAATATTTTTACACAATATGATCAACTGAGCAAATCAATTACGCAAGCTAATAGTAATATAACAAAAACTTTTAATAGCTTACGGTTTCCCACCAATTTATTGGCTAAACGAATACAAGAGCAGCAGTTACAGTGGACTAATGGGCTTAAACCATTATTAAGTGCAACTGAACATGTGACCGATATAAGACGGGCTTTTGAAAACCAGTTTACAGAGATTACAAAGCTTTCCACCCTTTCCCAGCAAGTATTTGAACGTCTTCAATGGAAAGATCCTGTCTCTCTTCTTAAAACAAAATTATCTGTTCAAGATCGACTAAAAATCCCATTGATTAAAATGAGCAATTCTTACGAGCACCTCTGGAAGGCTTTGGAAATAAATCCTGTTTCAGTTTTTGATTTTTCGCCTATTATGATACAACAACCCTCAACAGATTTTTATTTTGCTACTCAGCTTTCATACTTAATAACCGAACAACGACCCAGCGTGAGAAAAGACGAAGAAGTATTTTTAGAAACAAGCCATCAAAGAAACAATTCATTCCTATGCGAATTATTGCCACAATTAGATCCATCATTGCTTATTTTATACCAAGGAGCAATTACCTCTCTTGATTCAAATAATCCGGATAAACAAAGACATGTTGCGGTTTCTCTTCGGGAGTTATTTACTCATATTTTACATACGTTATCACCCGAAAATAAATTTAAAGAATGGAATAACGATCCTAATAACCTGAAAGATGGCCGACCTACCCGCAAAGGACGCCTACTATATATCTATCGAAATATAAATTTTCCTCCTTTTAATCAATTTATTAAAAGAGACGTAGAGGCTGTTTTGTCATTTCTTGAACTATTACAAAAGGGCACTCATAAAATTAAAAAGCCTTTTAGTGAACAACAATCTCGGGCAATTTTAAGTCGAATGGAATCTATAATTTATTTCATCATCAAAACTAAATTGAAATAGATGAAATCTATGCCATGCCAATATAAAAGAGAATCATTAAATAATGATGATGTAGATAAACTGATTAATGCTTGTAATACATTCCGGAAAAAGTTTCTTATTGGTAAGGCAAGGGGCCATTTTATTTGTCATATTTAAATAAATTGAGAAGATATACCAGGTCAATAATTCGGTAAATATTTCTAATTTTTCATAGAAGACTTGATTGTAGTAAGGTTAGTCCGGAATAAAACGTTTAAGTATAGTAATTTATAAAAAAAGTGCCAATGTACACAACAGGGGAGCCAGACAATAACCAGCCCTTTGGCAATTTTGCCGAAGGGCTTTTTTATTGGGATTTTTTTAAAAAAGAAGGATTTCTTAAAGATTTGTCGTAATGTCTAATTAGAAGTAATTTGGGATTATCATTTTATAATAATTAAAGAATAAGTTTCTTTTAAGTAATTAGTTATGCCAAATGTTGAGACCTAACCCCATTGGTTCAAATAATTCTATTAGTATAGATAAACTTATATTAGGAGGAAAGAGGATAATGGATATTGAGAGAATTCTACAAACTGGTGAAACGCAATCAGTAGAATTCAAGAAATCTTTAAGCCAAAAGAAGGAAGGTTGCAAGGCACTCTGCGGTATGTTAAATACAGAGATAGGAACTGGAATGGTTTTTTTTGGAATTTCTCCGGAAAATGATGTTGTTGGAATAGGAGGCAATCTTGATTCAGCACAAAGAACACTGGCTCAACACATTCAGCAGAAGTTTGATCCTTCTATTGTATGCTCGATTAAAATCGAAGACTATAAAGATAAAAAAATTCTAGTGTTATCTGCCAAGAGAGCAAACGATGTTAGTTGCTATGAATATGACGGGAGAGTATTTATCAAAGAAGGTTCAACTAAAAGATATCTTTCAGCTCAAGAAAAGAAATCTCTAAATAATAGAAAGTTTGATGAAATTAATTATTTAGAATTAGGTGAAAATGAATTAGAGGATAAATTATCCAAAGTTTTTATACAAAAAAATAAATATTTAGAAATTCATGTCTTGAATAATCTCTTTACACAAATTTTTTCATTTATTAAGAAGGAGAGGAACAATTTCTCTGATAAATCTTTATTGATTGATAATTTAAATAAAGTTTTTATTCCTTATTTAAATAGAATTTTTATCATTTGGAAAGTATCAAATGACTATGATACTTTCGATTTTGCGGAAAGAATGACTGATTCTTTACATAAATTATATGTAGATGTATTTGTTGATTTGGATTTTGATAAATTAAACGGGATATTTGATGTTTTTTGGATACAAAGTAAAATAATTTTTATTGTTTATTGTATGGGTGCATATAGTATTTTACAGGATAAACCTAATTTTGCAAAATTGTTAATAAATAGGGCAAATCCATTTATCGAAGATGGTTCCGGATATGAATTTGCAAAAAACCTTTCTTGGTTTTTTTATATAATAGTAAAATTAATCGAAAAAAAGTTATTAATTAAAAAATCTATCTGCCATACAGTATTGGGGTTTCTTGAAAACAATAACACTGTATTGGATGTATTTTCAGGTATAGAAAAATTATCAGATAAGTTATGTCAATTTGATTATTTTCAATGCATAAATGAAGTAATCACAAAAGTAATATTAGGGGAAGAAAAATATTATGATACTGTTTGTTTTCCGAGTTTTGGAAGCTTTCATATGAAAATGACTGAACCATTCATTGAAGAGATTATAAAAAGTTATGACCAGGGGAAGTGGATTCCAAAAATTAGCAAAAGCCAACTTATCTTAGCAATAAAATCATTAGATGAAAATGTGAAAAATACTTTTGACAAGGTCTATGGTCCTTGGGAAAAAGGTGAATGGGACTCAACGATAATAAAGGATTTTATGAAAAATGATTAACCCTGCATAATTATAATCTGCAAATTATTTTTTAAATAAATATAAAATCCAAAAGGAGTCATTTATGAACAAAGAAGAAAAAAATTCTAACAAATGTCCGATTTGCGGAAGACCAACTCATAAAGAATCAAAATGTTGCATTTTTCATGCCAGTTCAGAGGAAAAGACTGAAGAAGAGTTTAAGAATGCCCTGAAAGAATATATACAAGAAATTAAAGCGGAAAATAAAGATTATAACTTTGAGAGATTTATCTTTGTTGGTGATATCAATTTTAAAAAAGATTTAGATGTTGCTACATATAGAAATGCTAACTTTGGGGAAGTAACCTTTGAGGGATATGCCGACTTTAGTGGGTCAACCTTTCAGAAATGTGTTGGCTTTATTAGAGCAACTTTTAAGGAAGGGGCTTCATTTATTGGGTCAACCTTTGAGGAAGAGGCTTTCTTTAGGAATGTAACCTTCAAGAAAATGGCCTCCTTTATGGTTGCAACCTTTGGGGGATATGCTGACTTTGCGAAGGCAACTTTTAAGGGAGATGCTTTATTTAATGAGGCGAACTTCGAGGTAGAAGCTTACTTTGGCCATGCAACCTTCAAGAGAAGGGCTTTATTTAATGAGGCAACTTTCGAGAGGGAAGAAGCTTACTTTGGTAGGGCAACCTTCGAGGAAGATGCTAATTTTAGGGCTAAATCCTTTGTAAAAGACGTAATCTTTAAAGAAATTAGTGTATTACCTGGAAAAAAGTTAAATCTTAAGGTAGAGAACAATAAAGGAACTACCTCCTTTAAACGTGCTTTCTTAAAAAATGTATATTTAGATATAGATTCAGATAAAGATGTGTTGATTGACTTTACTGATGCTTTACTTATGGATACAAAGATAAAAAAAGACCAAATTGAGAATCATATTCTCCAGGAAAAAAAGAATGAGTTCTCTGAAGCTCAACAGGTTTACTTACTCCTTAAGAATAACTTTCACAGTATTGGGAAATATAATGAAGAAAGCTGGGCTTTTAAAAAAGAAAAAGATATGGAGAGGAAAGATAATTGTCATTTTAAAACTTTACATAAATGGCTTTGGTCTTGTTTTTTAAATGGAATATTTGGGTATGGTGAACAACCGGGTAAAGTCATAGTAACAGCCTTTTTAATTATTTTACTTTTTTCTTTTCTTTTTATGACTTCTGGAATAAGTAATGTTGGTATCGAACAAATTACTTCAAATAATTTTTTTGATTGTATTTATTTTAGTACAATTACTTTTACCACTTTAGGGTATGGTGATTTTAGACCTCTTGAAGGAGTGGGAAGAATTTTAGCAGGTTCGGAAGCTTTTATTGGTGCTTTTATGATGGCACTTTTCGTTTATACCTTTGCGAGGAGAACGGGGGGAAGGTAAATATTTAGTTTATAAATATATTATGGTAATTACATTATGGATATAAAATATATACTTATAAGCGTCATTGTAATAATATCAACAGCATTTTTAGTTATATTAAGTATATACTTAAATACGCTTAATATTAAAAGAAAAAAGAAAATTAAAATATTAGGAATAGCAATCTTTGTAGCTATAATTTTTGTTTGTTCAAGTAGCTATAAATTAATAAAAGAAAGAAATGAAGAATTGAAAAGTGCAAAAAAAATTGAAGAAACTTATCAGCTTGCGCAACGAGGTGAAGCATCTCGCTTAGGTTTACCTCAGTCCTATATTGATTCACTACAAAAAGATCCTTTATTAAAACATTATTTTAACAAAGGACAAAGATATTTAAAAGAATATAAATTTGCGGATGCAATTTTAGAGTATAAAAAATGTTTGGAACATCCAAATGCTACATTAATAAATAAAACCTCTGTCCATTTTCTTATCGCAAACTGTTATTATTTCTTAGGAAAATTGGAAGAGGCGGAAGATGAATATAATAAGTCATTAAAAATATCTAAAAATATAAAGGATAAAACCGATAGATTAATGGTAAATTCAGCTATACAGGTAGATATTGGTAACATATATATGCGTTTAGGCAGGCCAAAAGAAGCTTTAGGTTATTGTGAGAAGGCTTTAAATAATTACGGAGAAATAGAATTCAAGCAGGGTGAAGCTATCACTCAAGGGAATATGGGTGTTATCTATCGGCTTTTAAACCAACCACAAGAAGCTTTAAGTTGTTATATGGATGCCTTAGAGATTTATAGAAAGATAGATTATAAGATATATTACCCCCAAGATATAGCTACTAATCTATTTAACATAGGTAGTGCCTATTTGAGTTTGAGCCAGCCAAAAGAAGCTTTAGGTTATTTTCAAGATGCTTTAGAGATTTACGAGGAGATAGGCTACCAAGAGGGAAAAGCTGTCGCTCTCTCAAACATAGGTGATGTCTATCAGTGTTTAGAAAAACCACAAGAGGCCTTATTTTACTACGAGAAGGCTCTAAAGATATATAAAATATTAGATAACCAATCACAGATAAAAAAATTATTAAGCTTTATTAATAATATAGAAGAAAAAATAAGTATAAAATAAAAAAATAAGTAATTATTTATAATTAAATAAAACAAAAAAAATGCTTACCAAAACCCTTGCATTAAAAGAGCAGGGGGTTTTTATTTAAAAGAGGAAAAGGCCTTAATAATTTAAGTATATTTTTATTGAAAAAACTTTTTCGTTATAACGAGCCTAAATATTTATTTTTTAAATATTATGCAATTTTTTACTGTCTTAAAATAATAATACTTGCCTTAATAATATATGGTTAGAATAAGAGTAGGGAATATACTTATCTATGAATAGGTAATGAGAAAAGTTCAAATAGGATTCATAGTGCTTGCCGGAATGCTAATTAACTCCTTTAGTTTATTGATATTCTGTAATTCCTCTATAATTTCACCCCAACAAAAAGTTCCAAACCTTTCCAATAGGGGGAGCCTTGACTTTTTCCAGCCCTTTGGCATTTGCTGAAGGGCTTTTTTGTTTAAAAAAGGATTTTTAAAAAAATTGTAGTATAATAAATTTAGAAATTATATTATTGTACCAAAGTATTTTGTAAAATATGCCAATTTGGTAGTATAAACTAAGTACTTCGGTTATTTTAAATTAGGCGGAATAAAGCCAGGACAGATTAAGTAATTTTCCTTTGTGTAAATAAATTATAATAAAAAAAGGAGGAGAACTCATGAATAATACTCGGTTAAGAAAAACTTTATCGATCCTAAACTTATTAGGCTTTCTCAGTACTGTTATCGTAAACTATCTTGCTGTCGCCCTTCCTTTAAATAACAAGACAACTGGTGAGTTATCTGACCAATACCCTAATTTGTTTGTTCCGGCAGGATTTACTTTTTCCATTTGGGGAATAATCTACTTATTACTTGCTATTTTCATTATTTATCAGTTAGTCTATGCTTTTAGAAAGAATACACAAAATTCTTCTTTTCTGGAAAAAGTAGGTATCCTATTTTTCGTCTCTTCCCTTGCCAATCTCAGTTGGGTTTTTGCCTGGCACTTTGAACTTGTCTCTCTATCCCTTTTTCTTATGTTAATCCTGTTGGGTTCTTTAATGGTCATCTATGTAAAACTACAGATTGGCAGATCGGATTCATCAAAATCTGAAAAATACTTGGTTCATCTTCCCTTTAGTATATATCTTGGTTGGATTACCATCGCAACAATTGCCAATACTACAGCACTTTTGGTAGATCTTGGCTGGACCCGATTTGGGCTCAGTGAACCATTCTGGACTATAGCTGTCATCATTATCGGTATAGCTATCTCACTCGCTATACTTTTATATCGAAAGGACATTTTCTACTGTCTGGTAGTGGATTGGGCTTTATTCGGGATACTAATAAAACGGCTTACTACCGATGCTGTGCCAGTTCAAAGTATAATCACAGTTGTTATCATTGGATTAACTGTTATTTCACTTGGAATAATTGTACAAATAATAAGAAGGAAGGTTTACTAGAAAAAAAGCAAACAGTTCCATTGAAAAGATTTCGCCAAGTTTAAGCAAATTTCCAGAATAAATGTCAGACTTTATTCCAAATTTTTGAATAAATAGGGGTATATCCCGTTTTCTTAGACAATTAGTATTTTTTGCTTTTAAATTAAATAGATAGGGACAGGTGTACTAGCTCAATCATTCGGTAGATTTTTTTAATTTTTCGCAAGGGATTAGATTAGCATTGAAAGAGCCTTTTTAGTTACATCATTCATACTAAAAGTTCTGAACCTGTCCAATAGGAGGAGCCAGCCAATTTCCAGCCCTTTGGCATTTAGCTGAAGGGCTTTTTCTTTTTATATATTATTTCTCTAGAAAGAGAAAAATTTCTGTCATTTGATAGTATATAATATATATCCTGTAAAATAGAAATATGTAATGTACCAATTGAGAGCATACATTTTGATATACACCTTAATTTTCCCTTTACTCTATCAAAAACATTTTCATAGTATGTTTCTAATGGATAGATAAAAAGATAATAAGCATGTTACATCAATTATTTGTTTATTTATTTTACTGAGAATTTTTCATTATGACTGTTACAATGTAAAGATAGCAGGCGGAAATCAAATTCCTGCCTGCTATTATTTTATTACAGTGATCTACTTAAAATTACATCAAACTCATATCTTCGGATAAGGCTTCCAGGTCTTCTTCATGTTCCACTTCCTCTTCCAGAATTTCCAGCACCATCTGATAGGTTATGAGGTCTTTATCCTTCAGCATCTTCAATAATTTTTGATACACATCAATTGCACACCGCTCACCTTTAATATTCTGCTCAAGCAGTTTTTTTACATTAGGGTCACTGGGTGCATCATATCCACAGTTAGTGACTTTATACCAGTCTTCCGGGGTTAAAATCGGTGTTCCTCCCAATTGTAAAATTCGCTCCACGAGCATTCCTGCATGCTTCAGTTCATCACCTGCGTGTTCTTCCAATTCGGCAACCACAGCACCTCTCATCGGTCCCTTAGCTACTTTAGCACCGATCCAGTACTGGTAGTAAGCTAGCCATTCATCTGCTAATGCCTTATTCAGTTTCTTAATGATTTCATTCACATCCATTTCTATAATTTCTCTTCCTCTTGTTCCCATGTAAAATTCCTCCTAAAATTACTCTTAATTTTTTTACTCATCATTTATCTTAACATATTATACGATAAATTTATAGAGTACATACATGTTTTATATAATTTCTAACATGGTTTTTGGATTAATCTTCTATTTTGGGGATATTCAGGACACATTTGTAATCCTATTCACAAAGGAGCTACTTGTAATATTTAAAGATCTTTTGTAAGAAGCTTTTAAATAGATAGATATAATTATCTGTAATAAATATCAAGGATTAATTAATTCTATCAATTGATTATAAACTTTTTCAATCTCTTCGCTCATGCAAAAGTTGCGAAAGTCGTCCTGTCTGGGGAGCCAGCCAATTCCATAGGCAGAACTTCTTTATCAGAGGTTCTGCCTTTTTTTCAAGAACTAAGCTTATTCTCTAAGATAAAGTTTTAAGCCTATTGGTTCCTGATATTCAAAAAACCATCCAATCATTGTAAACCCATCACAAGAGTTGTATAATGAAAAAAATTGCCTTCATAAAACTTCTCTCATATTTAACTTTAATATCAGCTGATGATGTACTCCAAAGGAAGGGGTGACCAATTACTTCTATCAATTCCTAATCTGAAGGAAAGGAGGTCTATTCAGATGGAAAAAATCCTAAAAGAAAACAAAAGTTATCTCCCCTTGTTCTTTATTATCATGTCCTTATTTTTTTTGTTTGGTTGTATCGGGATTGACCGCACCGACCCAATCATCAATTTCTTTACAGCTGATATGTATACAATCACAGAAGGAGACAGTGTTACCTTAAGCTGGGAAGTTACTGAAGCCACTGCGGTCACCATCGACCCGGATAATGGTCCGGATATCGGTTTGGATGACTTATCCGGTTTCATCTCCGTGTCTCCCACCACTACCACCACCTATACTCTCACTGCCACCAACAGTTGCGGACAGCTTTTATTTCCTTCTACGATAACCGCTACGGTGACCATCGAGGTGAACCCGGCTATCCTTGAGTAAATATCTTACAACCAATTCTGTCAGAAGAAGAGAACAGGTAAAAGGAGAAAAAATGACTCTTGTACCAGAATTTAAACTAGGTTTGTGGAATGCCTGGATTTTCATGCTTCTAGTCTTATTAACTCTTCCTTTCTTTATTCGTTTTGCCAATAGGAGGGTAATACCTTCCCAGGAGGAAGAATTTAAGAACTTTTCAAAGGTTAATAAGGCACTGTTCTATTCTTTCAAGTATATCATTTTCATTGCTGCTCTCTATTCCATTTTCCTGCCATTAAAATTAGGGACTATATGGTTTTATGTGGGTGTTCCCATTGCGCTGTTAGGACTGGCTGGCATGATCGTTGTGATGGCAAACTGGGCCAATTCACCGCCTAAAGAGCCGATTAAAAAAGGATTTTATCGGTATTCAAGACATCCTATGTATGTGACCTATTTTCTTGTCTTCCTGGGTACAAGCATCGCGACAGCTTCATGGCTCTTTGTGTTGTTTTTACTCCTATTTACAGTGGGTACCGTAGTCTTTGTGGATTTCGAAGAGAAGGGATGCCTGGAGCAATATGGTAATGCCTACTATGAATATAGAGATAGGACTCCAAGGTGGTTCGGAATACCAAAGTCAAAAGTAAATAAAAGCTCATGACATCTTTTTATGCTCAGAAATTGCGTATTGTTTCTAATAACTTATGATACACTTTTTCAGTTTCATCACTCATACAGAAGTTGCAAAACTCGTCTATTATGCTCCACCAAGTTTAAAACCTTGAAGCTCTCAAGTAATAAACTTGAAAAGTTTTTATTTATATACATTTTACAGATTCTATTTTTTTGAAGATTACCTAGAATAATGAATAATTAACTTATTAATCTTATATTTTCAAGTACAATATCTCCCTTAAAAGTTCTAAAGCTTTCCAATAGGGGGAGCTTGACAATTTCCAGCCCTTTGGCATTTGTTGAAGGGCTTTTTTATAGGAAAAGAAGGATTTTTATATAGAACTGTAGTATAATAAAAACATTCTATTAAAAATAAATCGAAGAAGTCTATTTTTAATCCAAGCAGAATGTCTATAATATCATTATACTAAAATAAAAAGCTATATTATCTAAGACTTAGCTTAAGAGTAGCATTCTTTCTCTATCACAAGAGACCCACTAAGCATCACATCCTAACTATACTAACCATCCAACCATCAATCTTCTATCATTACTTAACCTAAAACTAAATATTTTATCCTAGATGAAGGTGGGAGGAGAGACCTTTTCTTATATTGGAGGGATAAAATGAAAAATAAAGTTTTATTATTATTCTTTGCTATATTTTTTGTCTTAATATTAATAGGTTGTTCGGGGGTTATTCCTGTAATCCCTGGTGAAAATCAAGAAGAAAAAGTAAAAGAAGTAATAAACAATTATTGGTCAGCATTATCTAATAAGCAATATTCGTTGGCTAAAAGTTACTGCATTCCTTATGGTAATGCGTATTACGCAGTTGAGGAATATCAAAATAATTTCGACTATAGTTACGCAACGTTAAATTGGAATGTCTATATAAATTGGGTGGCAATAACCGAAAATAATGCCATTGCAAATGTAGACCTTAACCTAAATGTAACTGTTTGTTTTGAAGATATTTGTTCAGATGCAAGCGAAACACTTTACAATTACCCTATGTATTTAGCTAAAATTAGCGGAGCCTGGAAACTTAAATAATATATAAACAGAGAGTATATTATTAAAGATAAATTGCAAAAGTAGAAGGGTATCATAAGGGGGCTTTATAAACTTTCGCTATTTAGGCTATTTAGGGGGGGTTTAGAAATGTTTGAAGGTTTAAATGTTAGTGTAATCGAAAACATAAAAAACCGCTTGAAGTCAGAATTAGAAGACAAAGAATTACCCGGTCATAGAGAAGAAGAAGTTTTATCTTTAATTTCTTATGCAGAAGACTGGATAAAGGAAAAGAGATTTAAAAAAGGGGGGGATTTAAGAAAATGAAAAGGAAATATTTTTTTGTAATTTTATTCTTAATATTAGCTATATTTTTGTCAGGTTGTAGCGGTGGGGGCGTAGTAACTCCTGATACAGATGAAGTGATTTGCGAAAATCTACTTAGAGAATTATACACTGCTCTCAGCAACCAAAATTTTACTCAGGCTCTTTCATATTGCAAATCTGGCGGACTTACTTTTGATTATGTTAATGACCTATGGAATTTTGCTCAGGAACATCCGACATTTCCTGTAACCTATCAAGTTTTATATGTTTATGGTTTTTCATATTTAGGGGGAAATTTTGAGCTCTATTATAATTATTCCTGGACAACCCCCCTTTCAACAAGTTATCTTTATGGAAGGAGAATGGTTTTTGAAAAAATAAATGGAGAATGGAAGATGTTCTGATTTAGCTATAAAAAAAGTTTTCTTAAAGCTGACTTAGTAATACTTTAAAAATCAAATTAAAGGGTAAAATCTTGGAAGATCCAAAGGTGGAGAATGTTACTCAGCTTTTAAGTAAGAATCAATTAACTCTGGGGTAAAGCAAATATGAAACAACCAAAAAGGAGTAGATCATGAAAGTTTCAAGAATAAGTGCAATAACTTTAATAGTCTTATTTCTGATGGTTGGCATATGTTCTAGTCAAAGTACAGGAGAATACCATTGCGAAGTTGTCCAGCCTGATAGTGAAGCGAGATTTAAGGAAGAGTATATTGAACAGATTAAGCAATTGGTCAAGGAATTGGAATATTCTAATAAGGTGGCCGAAGACTTTGTTCAGATGATTAGCAACTGGAGAGATGCACAAGGAAGACCTGTTCTTACCTCTTGGAAACAAAGACTTAATCAAACAGAAGATGAGTATAAGCAAGGTAAAATATCTAAAGAGCAACTTGCTAAGGTAGAGGAGAACATAACAAGAGAACTCAGCCAGAGGATACAGAAAGAGATCAGTTTTAATATTAAATTCTTTGATTTGGTCGATGTGATCAAACACAGACAGGCTCAATGCATTAGCTACTCGCAATTAGTTTACATACTAGGTATTTCTATTGGACTTTCAGTTGAGGCTATAGATGTGGAAAAACCATTCAAGGGCGTATTAATAACAGGATGGGGTCATATAGCCAGTATAGTTAACTTAACTGATGGCAAGATAATGATGGTGGATTTAATCCCAGGCAGTTTTATTAGTAAACCATTTATACTTGAGAAAGAATATGCAAAAGATGGCAATTATTGGGAACTCAAAGACAAGGATAATCCTTTAGGAATCCACAGAAAATTTCAGATACTCGATAGATACATGCTAATTGCTGCCATATATAACGGGCGGGGTGTTGTCTACTGCGAGTCAGAACAATACCAAAAAGCCTTTTCGTGCTTTGACAAAGCTATCAAACTTAATCCAAAATATGCTTGTGCATATATCAACCGAGGAACTGTCTACTACGACTTAGGTCAATATGCTCAGGCAACTTCCGACTTCACTAAAGCTATTGCACTTAATCCAAACTTGACTGAAGCATATTACAACCGGGGTATAGCATATACAAAATCAGGCAAGCTCGACCAGGCGATCCCTGACTTCACCAAAGCCATCGCACTTAATCCAAAATTAACTGATGCGTATTATGACCGAGGGAATGCTTACTACAAGTTAGGTCAATATTCTAAGGCCATCTCTGACTTCACCCGCACTATCGAACTTAATGCTGAATTTACTAATGCATATTACAACCGAGGAACTGCCTACTTAGTGTTAGATCAATATTCTAAAGCCATCTCTGATTTAACCTATGCTATAAAACTCGATGCCAGATACGCTCTGGCATATTACAGCCGAGGGATTGCCTATTCCTCATTAGGAAAAATCGAAAAAGCCAAGAAGGATTTGCTCAAGGCAGTTGAATTGAACCCTGCCTTAAAAATGTTTGTTAAGGAGATATCCAACCACTTCAAATTAAATCTCAAATTCGAGTAATATATTTTAGACCAGATGTTGATAGCTTCATATAACGTAGGTTTGCGACTCTAATGCTAAAATTTTTGGTGATGTTAAGTGGATTATTGAAGGGAGGTTGTCCCTTCAATAATTGGGCTGTGATTCGAAATTTTATTAAACTTTACATAAAAAAGTCTCTCTATAAAATAAGCATAAATATTTATTTTAATATCTCAAGATATTTATAGTTTTACAATCGTCTACTTTTTTAGAATAACAACACCCACTTATATAATATACATGGTTAGAATAAGAGTAGGGAGTATAATTTATTGATAAATAAGGGAAAATAGGCAATATAACACTATTTATACTCTTATAGGGAGATTAATTAATTCCTTTAGTTTATAGATGTTTCGCAATTCTTCAATAATTTCACCCCAAAAGAAAGTTCCAAACCTTTCCAATAGGGGGAGCCAAGACCTTTCAAGCCCTTTGGCATTTGCTGAAGGGCTTTTTATTTTTTTAAATTATTTTTAAAAAAAAGAAGGATTTTTGGAAATTATGTAGTATTATATAACCATAAGAAGTTTAAAATTATCATTATCTGATTTTTATAATAATAACAAAAAGAGTTCTTTTTGAGTAATTAGTTATGTAAAATATTGAGACCCGACACCACTACTCGACCTAAAGGAAAAGTGGAGAGTGGATAAGAAATTGCACTAAAAAAGACTAACCAAAAAATATCAAAAAAACCTTTCTTTTACTTGCTTAACAAGAACTTGACGATAAAGTAAAATTAAAAAGATATATTGGTTATAGAATTGAGAAAGATAGCTTAGCAAAATTAAGGCTCCCAAAAATAAATTATGGGGAGCACAAACCCAGGAAAGTCTTCAAAATTTCAAAATTGGGAAAGATTGTATATCCATTGATTTTATTCATGCTTTTACTATTTTAAAAAAGGCAGTTGTGGATTCTTTCATGTAGTGGTGCTTTAGATACTCTTAATTCTAAATTATTTGCTGAGACTTTACGGTAAGAATTTACTATTCCATCTGCTCTTAAATAAAAAGCAACTTTTATTGATTTATATGGTGGTCTTACAGCAAATTCCCTAAATAAGGATTTATTTTCATTTAACGCTCTTTGAAATCTAATATAAGGTATTTCTCCGGTAGTAGAATGAATTCATTGGTAATTATATTTTTGGATAAGGCTACATTCATTTACCAGAGGAGTTCAACCATAAAGATAACCTAGGTCATCTAAAATGGTAACATACTATTATCTCAAATGCTAAATCATTCATTGGTGGTACTTACCATGGTTTGGGGAGAAAACATTTAAAGTCTTGTTCGGGGGGAATATTGCTACCGTTTTAATCGCAGGAAGTTCAAGAGTTAGCTGTTTGACCACTTGCTTGTTGTCTGTGTTTCAACGAATACGGTGACATATGATGAGCTTGTAGGTACGCACACTTGATCAAACTTTATACTTCAGAAATATTAAAACTTCAAAAGAAGGAATTTTTATATAGATGTTGAAATACTCAATAAGCATACACAAAATGAAAGGAGGTGTTAGTTACTTTAATTTAAACGGTAAAATCCAATATAGAAAAGGATTTTAAATAAAATAGTAAAAGGAGGTATTTATCCATGAGAATATGGAATTTCAAAACGTTTACTGTAATTCTCGCACTGCTTTTATGTTTCGGAACACTTGGTGTGGCATTTGCTCAGGAAAAAGAACCATTACTGGTAGGTTCTATTTGGGATCAGGTTGGGTTCGGAGGACCAATCGGTCAAGCATGTTACCGTGGATCTCAGTTAGCTGTGGATTTGGTAAATAAAGCGGGTGGCATCTTCGGCCGTAAAGTTGAATACATCAATATAGATGGTCAGAGCGAACTGGACGTGATATCGGGAGCGGCGAAACGGCTTGCCGAGGAACGAAAGGTATTAGCTGCAGTTGGTAGCGAGGATGACTCACTAACATCCGCTTCCGGGCCGGTATTTCAAGCGAACGGTACTATTTTCTTGACTGGTCCGGCTACTACTCCTACTCAACCAGAGATCGGCGAGTACATTTTCATGCCTGCTTACGGTGACCACTTCCAGGGAACAGCTGCAGCCAAGTTCTGCTTTGAAGAACTAGGGTGGAAAAAGGTCGCGATTCTTTATGATTCTGCTAGTGCCTACAGTACCTATCTCTCTGAAGCCTTCAGTGAGGCTTTCAAGTACTATACTAATGATCCATCGGCAATAGTACAGGCAGAATCCTACATGACTGGGGATATGACCTTCACCGCTCAGCTTACCCGGATCAGAGGTGTCCAAGACAAAATCGACGCGTTTGTGACTTTCCCTCCCGAACCTCAGGATGCACCAGTTTATTCAAAACAAGCGAGGAGCCTGGGAATTACTGTTCCTCTGTTCCTCACTGATGGTGGTGACGATATTAGTGTAGTTGAGGTTGGAGGGCAGGCGGTAGAGGGTGCTTACATTTCAACGCAATTTGCCGGGGATTCTCCCACTACCGAAAAAGGGAAACAATTCGTTTTGGATTATAAAGCGAAGTATAATAAAGAACCAGGTTGTTTCGTAGCGGTCGGTTATGACTCTATGAGATTGGTTCTTGAATCACTCGAGGTAATAATCGGTATAGTTGGAGACGAGGCCTGGGATTCAATGTCATTAGCCCAGAAGAGAACGGCCATTCGCAATACACTTCAACTGTGGCCCGTTTTTCAAACCACTACTGTACCGATATCATATCCAGATCCCGAAACCGCAATCTATCCGAGAGTACCGAATAAACCTGTTATATTTAAGGTAATTAAGAATGGGGAGCTCCGCTACTATACTCATATGGAACCTGAAGAGTTTGCAGCTGATCTGCCAGCAGTACTTAAGGCGATGGGCGAAATTTAAAACTAACCGCAGTATGATACGCTGTTGCGGTATGATACACGGACGCGGGAGAGAAGTATTAACTTTCCTGCGTCCGTAATTTTTGAGAACCGGAGGTCGATAAAGATGCCAGTTTTGATGCAAATAAATGAATTGACAAAGCAATTTGGCGGGCTGAAAGCTGTTTCTAGTCTTGACTTTGAACTCCATCGGGGAGAGTTGCTTGGGCTTATCGGACCAAATGGTGCAGGGAAAACCACCGTCTTTAACCTTATCACTGGCATTCTAAGACCGAATGCAGGTCGGATTCTTTTTCGAGAGAAAAACATAGCTGGATGGGCACCTCACCGTATATCTGCCAGCGGCATTGCTCGTACATTCCAAAACATCCGCCTTGTATCAGGAATGACGGTACGAGAAAATATAAGGCCGGCATTTCATCAAAAAATTAAGTATTCCCTCTTGAGTTCACTAATGAAAACCACCTCTTTTATTAATACGGAAATGGAAATGGATCGGAAGATCAATGATGCGCTCAGCATGCTCCAAGTATCCGAGTTCGCCGACCAACATGTTGAAGATCTCCCGTATGGAATACAGAGGAGAATCGAGATTGCTAGAGCTTTGTGCCTTGACCCCATGGTTTTACTGCTCGATGAGCCCACAGCAGGACTGAACCCGAAAGAAGCAGAACAGATAGTTGAAATCATCAGCTATCTATTAAATGGACTAAGTGTTTCCATGGTGGTCATAGAACATAACATGCGTGTTATCATGAGTATATGCTCGCGGATTGTAGTTATGAATCAGGGACAGGTTATCGCTACTGGTACGCCAGAGGAAATACAGAAAAATAAGGAAGTAATAAGGGTTTACCTGGGAGAGAAAAGGAGTGCATGATAGGGGGTTGTTTAAATGTTACTGTCAATTGAGAATGTTACTACGGGCTACGAGAAAGCTCAGGTTCTCAAAAAAGTTAATATTAGCCTTGAAAAGGGTGAAATAGTTGCTTTAATAGGGGCTAATGGCGCGGGCAAGACCACCAGTCTTAGGTGTATAACCGGCATCATTAAGCCATGGGAAGGGACAATTAAGTTTAATAACCAGAAAATTGACGCTCTCGAATCGTACGAGATTGTATCACTCGGTATTTCATATTGCCCCGAAGGAAGAGACATATTTGCGAATCTTTCAGTTTATGAGAACCTAAAAATGGGGGGCTACCTGATAAAGGATCGAAGAGAATTCAAGTCTAATCTCAACCGAATCTACGAGCTTTTCCCTCGCTTACAGGAACGCTGTAACCAGATAGCTGGATCACTAAGTGGCGGAGAACAACAGATGCTTGCGATTGGTAGAGCTTTCATGTTAAAACCTAGTGTTCTTTTGCTTGATGAACCTTCTTTAGGTCTAGCCCCGATACTTGTGGAAAGCATATTCAAGGTAATCCAGCAGATAAATTCTTCTGGGACCTCGATCCTCCTGGTGGAGCAAAATGTAAGCCTTGCTCTAGAACTTGCGGAAAGAGCGTATGTCCTCGAAAAGGGAGAGATTAAACTTAGTGGTGAGAGTAAGGATCTGCGCGAGAGCGAGTATGTTAAGAATTCGTATCTTGGAATCAGATGAAATATTCGAAGAACAAGGAAGGCAAAGAAAGATGGTATTATATATATTGCAGCAACTGGTGAATGCCCTTTCGTATGGAAGCATCTTGGGTTTACTGGCAGTTGGCTACACAATGATTTACGGAATTCTGGGGCTCATCAACTTTGCTCATGGCGAGATCTTTATGATAGGAGCTTTTTCATGTTATCTTTTCGCCACGGTGTTGAACATCCCTTGGGTCATAGCTGCACTCCTGGCAATTATTACGTCTACCATTTCAGGGTTGTTATTGGAAAGATTTATCTACCGGCCCTGCATTCGGCGAGGAGGTTCTGTTCTAACTATATTCATTATATCATTTGCTGCTTCAATCCTTATAAGGTATTTGTTCATGATGTTTTTTACGGACACACGCCGGGCATTTCCTATCCCCGCCTTCTTCGAAAAAATATACTTTGTAGGAGGCATAGTAATAGGGCTTCGAGATATACTTATATTTGCAACGACAGTCGTGATCATGCTGATTATCAGTTACTTTGTGAAGTATTCTAAACTCGGTATAGCAATGAGGGCAGTCTCATATGATAAGAGGACTGCGAGTTTCATGGGAGTCAATAGTACTCGAATCATCAAAGTTGTCTTTATGATAGGTTCGATGTTAGCGGGTATTTCCGGGCTTGAGTACGGTTTGAGTTTTGGGATTGTGAATCCAAGCATGGGATTCAACCCCGGACTTACAGGTTTCATTGCCGCTGTTCTTGGGGGCATCGGAAATGTCCCGGGAGCCATGATCGGCGGTTTCATTGTGGGGATAGGTGAGATTCTTTTTGTAGCCATACTGCCGGCCATCTATTCACCCCTCCGTCCCTTGTTCATATGGATTTTATTATTTTTGATACTCTTCTTGAAGCCGACAGGGCTATTCCGACCTAATGTTAAGTTTGAGGGAGGTTGGGAAGAATGAAGAAGTTCAAAAGCACAGTAAAGAGCCGAGTGTGTTATATAGTAGTTATTATTGCAGCTATTATCTGCCTTGCCCTAATTGAAAAAAATATAAGGGGTTTTTATCTCGGCATCTTCCTCCTATTCGGGATTAATGCCATAATTTGCCTTGGTGTCACTATAACAAATGGCTATGCCAATATCTTCTCTTTAGGTTTTGGTGGTATAATGCTGGTTTCCGCTTATGTCTCCAGCTTGTTTACACTTCCCATTGAGTATAAGTCATCTTTCTTAAAACTCCCAGAATGGTTAGAAATAGCCCAGCTGCCATTTCCATTAGCACTGCTGCTCGGAGCCACTGCTGCCGTACTGGTGAGTATTACGCTTGTTCTGCCTGCCTTCCGGCTTAAAGGACACTATTTTATTCTTGCATCGATCGGTATCAATATAGTCATGGCGAATTTGGCCGTAAATTCCCGTTCTTTTACACAAGGGCCGTTTGGAATACGAAATATTCCCTTTACCACTAATGTCTGGTGGGTATACGGCATCTTGTTTTTAACTGTTCTTTTTATGTGGAGATTTACCCACTCAAAGTTCGGACGGGCGGTAATCACACTTGGGAAGGACCAGACTCTGGCATCGACTATGGGGATCGATATTGTCCGTTACAAGATATATGCGTTTGTCATCGGTGGTTTTATTGTTGGATTAGCAGGTCCACTGTGGGTTCACTACATAGGGTCTATGCACCCGCATGTATTTGACCTTGTTTTCGTTTTTCAAATCATAGCAATGCTGGTTATTGGAAGTTTTGGAACAATTTCGGGAGCCATTCTTGGAGCCGGAATCATTACCATGTTTACGCACCTTGCCCGACCTGTGCAGGAAGGATTCAAGATCTTTAGCTTTCAAGTTCCTCCTCTCATAGGATTGATTCAGATTTTAATGGCAATAATGATAATTTTGGTTTTAATATATAAACCAGAGGGATTACTTGGAAAAAAGGAAATCACAGGACAAAGTTTACAAAGTCTTTGGCTAAAAACCAGAGGAAAGAAGGATGAAGCATGAAAAGGATACTGAGACGCCAGATAATTTACGCAATGGGCACATCGAGCAAACCGGTTATATATGTAAATCCGGGGGAGACCCTACGGATTGAAACCGAGGATTGCTTTAGCCACCAACTGATTAAGGCAACCGATTCTTTTGATGAATGTGTGGATTTCTCAAAGGTCAATCCAGCATCAGGACCAGTTTTTATTAATGGAACATCTCCCGGCGATACATTGAAAGTATTTATCAAAAAGATTGAGTTAGACAAACAGGGAGTGACAGTTGCTATAAAAGATTTGGGAGTGTTAGGCCATAAGGTAAAGAATTCTCAAGTTGAAATAATACCGATCGAAAGTGACGCTATTATGTTCGCAGGCCAAAAACTTCCGCGTCGGCCGATGATCGGGGTGATAGGTGTAGCACCCGCAGAGGGCGAGGTGCCAAATAGCACTCCTGGAGATCATGGCGGAAACATGGATACGCTGGATGTCAGTCCCGGTAACTATATTTACCTTCCTGTTTTTGTCAATGGTGCCTACTTTGCTATTGGAGATATCCACGCAACTATGGGAAATGGAGAAGTCTGCGGAACCGGAGTTGAGTGCAGGGCTGAAGTTGAGCTGACTATCGATATCTGTACAGAGTACGATTGGAAGATCCCGGTGATAGAGACGGGTGACTCCTTTTATTTTGTGGGAAGTGCCGATACAATGGACCATGCAGTAGAAAAAGCAACCAATGAAGCAGTAATGTTTCTTGAGAGGACGAACCGAATTCCATGGAACACTGCTTATATGCTGGCTAGTCTTTCGGCGGATGTGATTGTTAGTCAAGCGGTTAATCCATTAAAGACTGCTCGAATACGGATTCCAAAAAGCTGTCTGAATATATAACTGTTACGTTTTTAAAAAATAGAGACCCATTTTTTTAGAAAATGAATATTTTACTTTTAAATTAGATAAAAAAGGAAGGTGTACCAGTCAATAATTCGGTACTTTTAGCTGAAAATCTATAGGATCAGATGAGTTTCTTAGCCAGATCCAGAAAATATTAAGTCCTTTGGCTTTTAGTTGAAAGGTATTACTTTTATAAATATTTTAAAATCCTTACTCTTAGAAATTACTTTAATTGTGAAACATTAACTTATTAATCTGATATTTTCTATTGTCATATTCCCCTTAAAAGTTCTGAACGTGTCCAATAGGGGGAGCCTTGACCATTCCCAACCCTTTGGCCTTTGCTAAAGGGCTTTTATTTTTTTTTAAATTATTTTTGAAAAAAGAAGGATTTCTTAAATTAGTATCGAATTTTAACACCAGCGGGATTGAATATTTGTACCATATTTTTGAATTACAGTATAAGCTTATATTCTTTTAAACTTTAACAAGGATAAAAAGGAGAGGATATGAAGACAACAATGCTTCCAGAGTACCCCGATGCGAAATCACCGGCGGGTGCAGACATTCGTTTCATTATGGATGGCGAAACGGGCAACATGATCCATAGTACAGTCCCTCCGCATCAAGTAAATAAAGCGACTGTTCACGCAACGGTCAGCGAATTCTGGTACGTGTTGGAGGGACACGGTGAGATCTGGAGAGATAATGGCGTAGAGAGCTGCATCACTGTTCTTGTTCCAGGCACCTCAATCGATATTCCGGCAGGAACAGCGTTTCAGTACCGAAACGTATCAGACGTAGACTTGAAGTTCATTTGCATCGCCATGCCGCCTTGGCCGGGAGACTCAGAGGCTACTTATGTCAAGGGTAAATGGCAGCCAACGATTTGATGCTGTCCGATATTCGTTGTCGCTAATCGAGGGAAATTGGTGGAGCCGTTTATGGCCGATAACCATAAAGATGATTTGTTAATACTACAGTATTTGGCTAACAAAGCGCTGCAAAAGACCCAAACCGCGCTCTTCAGTTTCAGCATACGCCTCTCGCATAACGGTTTGTTGCCACGCCACGCTGTGTTGCACGTCATCATGGCGCGCTTTGGGCTTCTGAGCGCAGGTGTTAGATTGCAAGTGAGAGCCATACAAATAGACATAATAACCATGTTCTTTCCTGGGTGTGGCTTATTACGGTCTAACTTTCCTAATAGTAAACAGCGGATTTGGAGGATACACAGCCTATGCTATCTCACGAAATGTTTAATCAAGAGACCAGATGGTTTGCAAAGAATATAATGTGAATATAAGAAGCCAAACACCGTCTAACATAACGTTTGCAGTTTGCTTCGCTTGCACAAATATCTACGAAACTTCGTAAACATGGGAGAGGAGATATTTATACTCCATCATCTTATTGTATTGGAATAAATAAGGACATCTCATTTTCTTGAACAATTAAAATTTATTACTTAAATTTAATAAATAGGCAGGTGTACCTCGTCAATAATTAGGTAACTTTATTTTAAGAGTAATTCTGTCTTTTTATTTTTAACAAATACTAATTACTTCTTCTAACTTGTGATACACTTTTTCAATTTCATCACTCATGCAAAAAGTTCGAAAATCGTTTTGTTGGGGGAGCCTGACCATTCTAAGCCCTTTGGCCTTTGCTGAAGGGCTTTTAATTTTTTTAAATTATTTTCACAGAAAAAGAAGGATTTTTTAATAGAACTGTAGTATATATAATATAACAACCTTAAAATAAATTTAATATTGTAACCTGTATGGAGGTAACAGGAGAGAACTTTTCTTTTTAACAAAACAAGAAAAAGGAGCCGAAGAGGCAAGATACGATAAGTATGCAAACTCTCAGGCAAAAGGACTGTTACCGGACAGAACTCTGGCCAGCTTTATCATAGAAAGCACAGATGGGGCAATTCCTAATCTTTAGGAAAACCCTTACAGAGTTTGCTAAAAAGAATTATTTCCTAATTCCTTAGGAAGAATCTTTCAGGTAGAAAGACAGAGTAAGAAAGTAATGCCCTTATTTTTTTATTCTGTCTTTTTTGTTTACTAAAAAATATAAAGTCTTGAATTTGAAAATAATTTATTCCGGCAAAATTTATCGGTGACGGTGAAGACCTCAATCCTGGCTTAATTATTGAGGAGGTACCAGAAGAAACTAAAAAATTAACCCTTAAAGCAACGGGTAGAATAGATTTTCTACCTCAATAGCTTTAGACCATTAAATAATGGCAGGAGACGGTTCTTTGTCCTATTTTTTCAGCAATGGTTTTAAGCCAAAGAACTATCCTCTGTCACATGGAGATAATAAGTTGAATAAACTCTTTAGTATAAAATAATTCAAGAGGATTGAATTTTCCTCAACTAGGTAATATTTTCCTAATAATTGAAAGGAGATAAAAGATGAAGAAATTATTGTTCGTGCTACTCATAATTACCTTAGCAGTATCCCTATTAATTGGTTGTATTCCAGTCATCGCAGATGAGGGTGAAGGAGAAGGTGAGGGTAAGATTGCATTTACCTCTAAGCGTGATGGAAATGAAGAGATCTACGTAATGAATGCAGATGGCTCTAATAAGACTAGACTTACAAATAATCCAGCTTGGGATGTGGGGCCTTGTTTTTCACCAGATGGAACTAAGATTGCATTTCAATCTCTTCGTGATGGAGATTATGAGATCTACGTAATGAATGCAGATGGCTCTAACCAGACTAACATTACAAATAATCCAGCTTGGGATTATGCGCCCTGTTTTTCACCAGATGGAACTAAGATTGCATTTAGATCTGATCGTGATGAAAATTATGAGATCTACGTAATGAATGCAGATGGCTCTAACCAGACTAGACTTACATATACTTTAGCTCCGGAATATTCGCCCTGTTTTTCACCAGATGGAACTAAGATTGCATTTGGATCTGATCGTACCTATAATCGTTATAAATATAATAGTGAGATCTACGTAATGAATGCAGATGGCTCTAACCAGACTAACATTACAAATAATCCAGGTTACGATGGGGATCCTTCTTGGGGTCCATAAAAAAAGGATAGCTTAGGCAATAGAAATATAAGGGTAGACTTTTGCCTGCCCTATTCTATATGTAAACCTGGTTCTCTTTTACTTCTTCATCCCTGATGGAGTTTGGTATAACAAGGTTGACGAGTGGGAAGAATATATAAATATTAATTCTCAGGGCGAGGCCTCATTGATGATCTATGAACCTATTTTTTACAAACCGACTGAGGTAATCGGAGATACTGCTATTGTATATATACAGGTTTTTGTTAATAAAATCCCTTTTCCTGGTAGTTCTGTAATTTATGGTGATACCTTTGAATATGAAGTAGAGGTAATTCAACAAGATTACCCACCTGGAGAATTTATACTTAAATAAAATTTAATAAAAACTAAATAACCGAAAACAATACAGGGTCTATAATTAAAAAAAGTATTTCATAACTATATTCTGTAACTACAGAATAATCTGAAATATTAGGATAGTCAAATAACTTTCTTTATGCCACAATAAAAGCATATGGCCAGAAAGGTCGGGTTTTAACACTACTAAAGATTAGTACCAGGATATCAGCTTAGATGAATGATTTTACGTAGTTCCCTTTCAGAAATTACTTTTCTATCCATCGGATCTCCAATTTGTTCAAGATTATCTATAATTTTCTTATCAAGTTTTAATAGATTTAAAATCTATGTAACCCTTGCCCTTGAGATACCTTTTATTCTGGCAAGTTCTGCTTGATTCTTTGCTTCTCCTAAATTTATCATTTTCTTATATTCTTTGGCTAAAAAGATTGGGTTTCTATAAGTTTTATTAGTGGTAGAAGTTTTTTTGATTATTGGTTGAATGTTAAATTGATATATAAAAGTTCTATCTATGGAACAGTCTGGGGAGCCAGACATTAACATAGGCAGAACTTCTTTATCAGAGGTTCTGCCTTTTTAAATTCTTAACAGATACCAACTACTTCTTCTAACATATGATACACTTTTTCAGTTTCATGGCTCATGCAAAAAGTTCGAAAATCGTTCTGTTGGGGGAGCTTGACAATTTCCAGCCCTTTGGCAAATGCCAAAGGGCTTATTTGTTTTTATTAAATTATTTTTAAAAAAAGAAGGATTTTTAAAAAGCAGTATAGTATAATAAATAGAGATATTTTAATTCATATTATATTCAAAAATAAAAATAAGCAAATATAGAGAGCTTTAAATAAATTTAATATTATAACCTGTATGATGGTAGCAGGAGAGACCTTTTCTTTTATTTAAAAAAAAGAAAAAGAGCCGAAGAGGCAAGATACAAAAGTATCGAAACTTTCAGGCAAAAGGACCGTTACTGGACGAAACTCTGGAGAGCTTTATGAGAAGAAGCACCGAAGGGGCAATTCCTAATAAACAGGAATAACCTTACAGAGGCCTTTAAAACATTTCCTAATTCTTTAGGAAGAATCTTTCAGGTAAAAGGACAGAGTAAAGAAGTAATATAATTATTTTCTTACTCTGTCCTTTTTATTTATATGAGGAATAAGTCTCCCTAAAAACTGAAATATGCCTAAATCAACCCTTTAGTTTTTTAAGAGATGGATTTTCCAAAAGGTACTAATAATAAGAAGAAAGGAGGGTGAAAAATAGAAAAATTTAAATATCTTTTGAAATCGGTTAATATATTAGCTTTAGAAATAATTAACCCAAAAGTATAAAAGGAGGTTTGTAAAATGAAAAGATATAATTATTGGAAATATTCATTAATAATTTTAATATTAATATTTATGACAGGTTGTGCATCAATCTCTACTATTCCCTCAAAACCAGTAGTTAATTTCTTTACTGCTTCCCCTCAGACTATTACTGTAGGTGAAAGTTCTACTTTAAGTTGGGAGGTCTCTGATGCCACCATGGTCAGTATTGATCAGGGAGTAGGAAATAATTTAGCTCTAAGTAGTTCAGTTTCTGTATCTCCTACAGCAACTACTACTTATATCCTTACTGCTACCAATGATACCGGAACGGTTACTGAAATGGTTCAAATTACCGTAGCCACCAATACCTACACCGTGACCTTTGATTCTCAAGGTGGAAGTGCAGTAAGTTCACAGATAGTGGAAGACGGTGGACTAATAACCGAACCGACGGCACCCACGAAGACAGACTACACCTTTGATGGTTGGTATAAAGAGCCCGGGTGTACAAATGTCTGGAATTTTAATACTGATACGGTAACAGCCGATATAACACTCTATGCGAAATGGAACACCAATTCCTACACCGTGGCCTACACCATGACCTATAATGGTAATGGCAATACTGGTGGAAGTGTTCCGGTAGACCCATCAAGTCCTTATGAATACGGAGCAACCGTGACTGTACTGGGAAATACGGGTATGCTGGTCAAAAAGGGATACACCTTTGTTGGCTGGAACACTAAAGCTGATGGCAGTGGTACAGATCAAGCGGAAGGGTCTACCTTTATTATGGGTACATCTGGTGTAACACTCTTTGCTAAATGGACACCTCTTTATGCCCTTGGTGATACCGGTCCTGCAGGAGGCTGGATTTTCTATATTAAAGAAGGTGGTTACTCTGATGGTTGGATGTATCTGGAAGCCGCCTTCAGTGATCAGAGCGTAGGCACCCAATGGGGATGTAAAGGGACATCAATCTCGGGTGCAGATGGCACTGCAGTGGGTACAGGTGAGCAGAATACCATTGACATTGAAGCTGGATGCATAACAGCTGATACAGCCGCTGATATATGTGCAACTCTTATTAGCTTGGGTGGCTATGATGATTGGTTTTTGCCCTCTAAGGATGAATTAAATCTGATGTACACAAACCTAAAAGTCGCCGGGGTTGGTGGTTTTACTACCTGGTACTGGAGTTCGTCGGAGTTCAGTGCTGAACACGCTTATGTCCAGTATTTCCTCGGTGGTGGTCAGGGTACCCAAAGCAAGGATATTACAGCGATCCGTGTCCGTGCTGTTCGGTGTTTTTAACTGTTTAAGGGCTAAAGGGGCTTTAACCTCTTATAAATATTTTTAAAAAATGGTGCTATATTAGGATTAATAGTATTTAAAAATGTACATTAGTTGTTTTTGAAGATATTTTAATTGTGAAGAATCAGCTTATTAATCTGATATTTTCTATTTTAATATTCCCTTTAAAAGTTCTAAACGTGTCCAATAAGGGGAGCCAAGACATTCTAAGCCTTTTGGCATTTGCTGGAGGGCTTTTATTTTTTGTAAATATTTTAGTAAAAAAGAAGGATTTTTAAAACAGCATATCGTAATAATTATTAAGTAAATAGTTATTGATATATTTCGCTGCATAATAAATAATTAAGCGAATGAGGTGAATTTTCATGAGAAAGAATATTTTTATAAGAGATATTTTATTATTGGTAGTAGTTGCTTTATTAACTATTGGATTAACCGGATGCGAACCAGTTACACCTACACCTAGTATTATTGCTGGAACCTTAAATATAGACATTGATGATAACGATACTTATTGGGTATATATAGATGATGTACTATGGGGAACGACTAATTCGAATGGGAATATTACGCTTGATAATGTACCTGTCGGATACCATACTATTTATGTTCAATCTACCGCATTTCCCTACTATTGTATGGGCAATGCTGATACCACCATAAATGTCGGAATAAATAATGTATATATTTCGGTGATTTGTATTATCTAAGTAATTGCATGTAAACTAAATATCTCGAAATTTAAAAACTAAAACTAAATTTAACTTTATAATAGTTAAAAAATAAAGCAGTATGTTTTTAAATTAAAAGAGATAATTCAATATTATCTATTGCTATATCCCCTTTAAAAGTTCTGAACGCGTCCAATAGGGGGAGCCAGACAATATCCAGCCCTTTGGCAATCAAGCTGAAGGGCTTTTCTTTTTTTAGAAAAAAGGATTTTTAAAAGATTTGTAGTAAACTAAGTATGGAAAAATTATATTATACTTTGTGATAAAATATTTACAAAATTTATCAAGTTGAAAGAGTGAAGTAAAGATAATATTATATGAAGGAGGATAAATGAGATGGCAAAACCGAAGTTAGTCAAGACTAAAATGGATGATTTAATTGATGAGCTTGTAAAAAAATCCGACCATAAAATACTTGCAACATGGGCTACTGACTGTGCAGATAGAGTATTGCATCATTTTGAAAAAAACTATCCTGAAGATATGCGTCCTCGAGAAGCAATTGAAGCTGGTAGAGCATGGGTTCGAGAAGATATAAAAATGATTGATGCAAGAAGATTTGCCATTGCAAGTCACGCAGCTGCTCGAGATGCAGAACAAAATCCAGAATCACAGGCGGCTGCTCGTTCTGCAGGCCATGCTGCAGCAACAGCTCATGTGGCTAGGCATGCTTTTGCTGCTTCAACTTATGCTGTTAGCGCTATCCGTGATTCATCCACTACTGATAATGAAACGGTTCTAATAGACAAAAAGCGTCAGTGGCAGTATAAGCATTTACTTGAATTGCAGATGAACAATAATATATCAAATAATTCCCTTTGACATTTGCTAGATAATCGTATATTATTTTAGACGTACATCTATTTATTTAGATAACACATTGGAGGTTTATATGAATAATAGTCTTATATCAACTAGTGCCCAGAAAGTCTTAAACTTTCTTATCCAAAGCCCGGGCAAGCAATTTCTGGCTAATGAAATCGAAAAAGCCACCAGGATTAGCAGAGCAGGGGTTAATTTTTCCCTTCGTAAACTCGCTAAAGAAAAGCTTGTCCTGCGGGAGAAGAAGGCAAAGATCTATCTTTATTCGGTTGATTATAACAATCCTGTTATTAAGCAATTGAAAGTCCTCAAAACTACCATGCTCTTACAACTCCTGGTGAATAAATTAAAAGCGCTCTCTAAAAAAATAGTCCTGTTTGGTAGTTGTGCCCGGGGAGAAAATATAGCCAGTAGTGATATAGACCTTTTTATATTAGCCGATAGCCCAAAGGCCATTGAAGAGAAGATAAAGAAAAACAACCTCAGAGAAAAACTTCAACCTGTTATTCGCAACTCGACCCAGTTTGTTAAAATGGAAAAAGAAGAATCGGTATTTATTGAAGAGATAGAACATGGTATAACCCTGTGGGAGTCTAAAGATGAATCCAGATTTTGAGCAGTGTTTAAAGAGAAATAAAATACGGGAATTCCCGCGTGGGAAAGCTCTCCTGACAAAAACCCTTGGAACAGCTCAACGGGACCTGGAAAGGGCCGAGAAAACTTTTAATGACAAAGATTACAAATGGGCCACTATTCAGTCCTATTATTCTATGTTCCATTCCGCCAGAGCCCTTTTGTTTGCCAAGAATTACCGAGAGCACAGCCATTATTGTCTTATTGTTGCTATGCGGGCTCTTTATGTAGAGACAAGGCTGCTCCAGGCAGTTTAATAGAAGCCCTAGGAAAAGGTAAAAGGCTAAGAGAGGACGCCGATTATTATGACAGATGGTCGGAAGAAGGGGCTAGTTTCGCTCTAAAAGCGGCTGAAGATTTCCTTAAAAAGGCTCAGGAACTTACCAAAGATTTGCACAAATCCCCAAGATGATGACATAGGGCGCTTAGGTTTAGAGTCTTCGCAAAAATGGCTTTTATTTGTTCTCTACAGGATTTTCTTTTAGTTTCTCTCCCTCTTCTCCTCTTCTTTTTCTTCTCTTTGTAATTTTTCTCCCGGCGTTTGTAGAAGCTGGCACCATGAAAAATTCCTACGCTCAATATCTTTGCTGTAATTTTTTGTGGTGCTGAATTTAAATGGGGACACATCCCATTTTTTAGATAATTAATGTTTTACTTTTAAATTAAACAAAGGAAAGAAACAATAAAGTACTTTATATAGAGTAACTTGGAACATTAATTAACTCCTTTAATTTATAGGTTTTTTGTAATTCTTCGATAATTTCACCCCAACAAAAAGTTCTGAACGTGTCCAATAGGGGGAGCCAGACAATAACCAGCCCTTTGACATTTAGCTGAAGGGCTTTTTTAATAAAACCTTAAATTGATGTCTAAAATTGATTTTTTTAAGGAATAATATTAGTAGAGGAAAGTGTATTCAAAAATAGAATAGTCATCTTCGAAAGTTGATAAAGGCAAACTATTCGAAAGGATAGGACGCAAAGTCATGAATCTAAAGTACTTAAAGTATTAGGATTGCCAGACTGCCGGTTTTTTTTATTTTTTTAAAAAGTTTCAATAACAGAAGAAGAGGAAAGGAAAGTGATATGGAAAAAAGATACAAAGAAGAAAATAAGTCTCTTTGGAAAATATCTAAGCTTATATCTAGAGCTCAAAAGCCCGAACAGGTCATCTTAGGAATTTCAAAAGAAGCAACCAGGTTATTAAATGGAGATTCTTCCTTTATTTGGATATTACAGGAAAAGAATTTAAATTTAGTGAAAGGATATAAGCTCAGCAGGGAGTATACATCTAAATTATCTTTAAAGATAGAAGAAGAATTTATAAAGAAAAATATCAAAATTAATCAGACTTTCTCTTCTTCAAATATAGAAAAAGATTCTAGAATATTTCTTCCCAAGGTACTTAAAAAGGAGGGAGTGGTTTCTCTCATATGCACTCCGGTGAAAGTAGAAGATAAACTAATCGGTATACTTACCGTTTTCAGTAAGAAAAGTAAGGTTTGGACTAAAAGAGAAAGTAGAATATTAAATATGCTTGCAGAACAAACTGCTAATATTTTGGAAAGGATGAGATATCAAAAGCATCTAGAAGAAAGTTCTATTCATGATTGGTTGACTGGTCTTTATTCCAGGGTTTACTTTTTAACCAGGGCACAAGAAGAAATTGCAAGATCTTCACGGAAGAGGGAATATGTATCTTTTTTATTCTGCGATATAGATAAATTTAAAGCTTATAACAGAATAGAAGGTTATACAGAGGGAGATGGACTTCTCTGTCGGACAGCAAAGGCTATAGAATCTTCTTTAAGAAAGGAAGATACTCTCTGTAGATATGGAGGAGATGAATTTGTTATACTTCTTCCCAACACAGACCCTTCCCAAGCCAAAAGAATAGCTAAAAGAGTACGTAAGGCTTTTATTGAGACAATAAAAGTCGACACCTATGGAATTTTATTAAATTTGAGTATTGGAATAGCATCTTATCCTATTCATGGTATCTCTGTTGAAGATCTTTTGGTAAAAGCCGACCGAAGTATGACTTTTGCCAAACATAGCTCTATAGGAAAAAAGGTCTTTATTTGGAATCAATGGAAGATAAAAGTTAATGAACCAAAATTTTACGAAGAAGACCTTCTTCCTGAAATAATCTTTGCTCTAGCTAAAACCGTGAACCTAAAAGATGGATATACTAGTGAGCATTCTAGGCGTGTATCAGAACAGGCTTCACTATTTGCTAAAAGGATAGGATTGGGAGAAAAAAGCATAAGAATAATTAAGACAGCTTCTCTTTTATATGATATAGGTAAGCTTATCATTCCGGGTCACATTTTGAATAAACCTGCCCCGTTAAATCAAGAAGAATGGGAAATTATTAAGAGAAATGCTGAAAATAGTACCAGGATAATAAAATACATTAGAGGATTAGAAAATATAATCCCCGTAATTAGGGAAATTCGGGAAACTTGGAATGGGAAAGGATATCCAAATGGATTATCTGGAGAGCAAATATCTACAGAGGCTAGAGTGATTGCTTTGGTAGATACATATCAGGCACTTATTTCTACTAGACCTTATCGTAAGAAGCTTAGAAAAGAAGAAGCAATAAAAGAGTTAAAAAATGAAGCAGGGAAGAAATTTGATCCTAAACTGGTGCAAGATTTTTTACAAATTTTGCCTTAAATTATCCTAAATAAGTCCTTTTTTATTGCTTAAAAGTAAACAAGAGGGCGTTGATCTACAAATTATAGAAAAATGACTCAAGGTAATTCATTATACTAAAACGGAGTCATCTACAAGTTAAGCCCTTTGGCCTTTTGCTGAAAGGCTTTTTTATTTTGATAAAACTCTAAATTGATGTCTAAAATTGATTCTTTTAGGGAATAAAATAAGTAGAGGCAAATATATTTAAAAATAGAATAAGCATCTTCGAAAGTTGATAAAGGCAAACTATCCGAAAGGATGGGACGCAAAGTCATGGGTCTAAGGCAATGAATTGCTATGACCGCCAGACCGCCGACTTTTTTTGCTTAGTAGGAAAACTTTTAAAGAATAACTTGATTTTTTAGTGAATTTTCAGTAAAAATATGATCATTTATTAATGACAAAAAGGGGAAAGGGAAATGAAAAAGTATTTTAAATTTGTATTATTGTTAGGGATTAGTTGTCCCTATTTAAATTTAAAAAATAAAAAAAATTTAACCTGGACAGAATACTGGTCCAATGTTGAAGAGGAACCTCTATTAAAACAAGGATTGAAACTTATATATTTCGATCCTTCAATAGACATGGGTGAAATCTAATGAAAAAATTTATGTTACCACTAATATTTGTATTGCTTTTATCTTTTGCTTTAATAGAAGGATATTTCAGATTTGTGTTGTATTTAATAAATAGTTGTTTTTCTAATTAAATTTATTTCATCTATTCTCTCTATTAATAGTTAAAAAGAAACACTTTTTTCCTAAATTTCGCACTATATTATATAATGATTATATCCCAAAAACTAACTTTGTAACACAATATCTTTACTTAAGCAGCAAATTTAACTCTATATGTCCTTTGAAAACTGAATAACGAAAATAAATGGTTATATAAAAGAGTAGAAAGCTCGGGTATAGGCCTATCCATCAACCCTTTTATCAATCTCTTACAGTTTATGGCCGATATCTTAAACCCTAAGTACACCTTTGAACGTACTTCTCCCCTTACCG